>PDWI01002267.1_pt1 | contig 29220 bp, 27 predicted proteins | sample 1430891 | NCBI WGS metagenome assembly PDWI01 (sample SAMN01162508, study PRJNA174530) | Oral metagenome, whole genome shotgun sequencing project. | biome: Marine environment; feature: Marine mammal; material: Swab sample of the gingival sulcus; isolation source: swab sample of gingival sulcus... | reverse complement strand
GTCCAGAAAGGTATCGGCCCACTGAATATCGGCATCAATACCGCGAATCGCCATATTCATCTTTGCCAGACGAAAGGTTGTATAGTTGGATTCCTGCCCGTAAATGGCAATATCCCGCTTCACGCCACCCGGAACACCGTTACCATTGCCGTTTCCGCCTGCATGGGCCTGAACGAACTTAATCGCCTGAACAAACATACCACCCGAACCGCAGCATGGGTCATAGACTCGGCCACTGTAAGGCTCCAGCATTTCAACCAACAGCTTTACCACACATTGCGGCGTATAGAATTCACCACCACCTTTGCCTTCTTTTTCAGCAAACCTGGCAAGGAAATATTCATACACACGCCCCAGAATATCTTTCTTTCTGCTCTCGGCATCACCAAGGCCAATAGTGGCAATCAGGTCGATCAACTCACCCAGACGGGATTTGTCCAGTGCGGGCCGGGCATAATCTTTGGGCAGAACACCTTTGAGAGTTTTGTTGTCCCGCTCAACAGCCGTCATGGCCTCATCAATCAATTGGCCGATTTTCGGGTCTTTGGCCTTGCCTTGCAAGAAGCGCCAGCGAGCTTCCGTCGGAACCCAGAACACGTTGTCCGCCAGATATTCATCACGATCTTCCGGATCAGCGAATTCTTCAGCCTGTAGTGCTTCGTATTTTTCGGAAAAAGAGTCGGAGATATATTTCAAAAAGATCAGGCCAAGCACCACATGTTTGTACTCCGCGGAGTCCATCGTACCGCGCAGCTTGTCAGCCGCCATCCAGAGTTTATCTTCAAATCCAAGATTCGCGCCGGTCTGCATTCGATCACGCACAGGCAGGTCTGTATTACTATTCATTGTTAACTCCTGATAGTTTTTCTTTTTTAAATTTAATTGCCTTTTTCATCTAACACAGTGCAAGTTTTGTACTAACTCCATAATGAAACAGCGGAATTTGGCTTTGCTAAATTCCGCTGTTTTTTAAATTGTTTTTAATTTAAGGCTCCTTACTCTTTGTTTTTCACCAATGTTCTCATTATAGTCACAAGGATTACTAATGCGGCTGACATTTCAAAAAGATTCTGAAACATAAGTAAGTGAGACGTTTGATCAACATGAACATATAGTCCCATAATTAGAAACATATCCCAAACCCAGTGATAGATCATCGTTGGGATGACATTTTTAGTTTTAAAAAATACCCACGCAAAAAAAATGCCACTCATGCCGGCTGACGCAGATTGTATCATTGCTTCTGGAACTGACTCTCCACCTAAAATATTCGTTATGTGAAGAAGCCCAAAAATAACTGCAGACATTAATATTGCTGGATAAGCACCGCGTTTTTCTTTGAAAGCATTGAAAATAATCCCGCGGAAAAGCATTTCTTCACCAATTCCAACCATAAAAGTGGTAGCAACGATTGTCCAGACCAACGTCATATCTTTGCCAGCATAATCACCGTAATGAATTTGTAAGAACGCAAGAATAATCGCAGCAATGAAAAATTCAACGATCCAAAGGTTAATTCTTGGCCTATTCAATGCCATTCCTCTAAAATACTTATAATAGAAGAAGAGAGCACTAGCCATAGAAAATGGCATAAAATACACCAAAATTGTGACCATTTGCGGTTGGCTGTACTCAATGCCATAAATATGTTTCATAGTGTACATGCCAAGCATCATGATTGCCATATAGACCGCAGCGGCTACAAAAGCCATCTTTTCTTTTTTCGTCATTTTCATACTAAGGCTTTACAAAGAGTTATTGATGAAAATATCCATCCACGCATCTAAAAAAGCACCGATAACGCCGCTGGTCAGGGGGGTTGCGCCAAAGAACACACCCGCTATACAGTAACACTGCCCATAATTCGCAATGAATGCGATGACGACCGCGGGCGCAAGTCCCCTGCACCAGCATTGTTAGCCATCCTCTCTTGTGAGGGATCGTCCCTTCTCTTCGTGTGTGATTCCTCCCCTTTGAACGGTCATAACACATCGCGTTGTAACGTCTCCACCTCCTCTCTGCTTACCCCTGTATATGCGATAATCGTGTCAATCGGGACATGAGCATGGAGCATCGTTCTGGCTGTTTCCAATTTTCCTTGTTCGATCCCTTCTTGCCGCCCTTCTTCATATGAGGACCAGAGCAATGACTGTCTATACGACACATTCTCCATATACCGATCATAGGCTTTCCGCTGCGTGTCATTCAGACGCATCAGGCGCAGTTTTTCTGAGGCCGTCTGGATATGTTTCGACCGAAAGTCCGGCTTGACCTCGCTATGTTTGAGCATATAAATCCATTCATCGACGGCCTCATGCACGGTGTCGGGAAATTTCTTCACCCGAATCAGATAATGTTCCGGAAACAGTTTCCGAACCTCCCGCGTCCCAAACATCTGATATTGCTGCGCCGTGAGCCGCAGCGTGTCGCCCGTATGCCGCCCGATAAACTGCGTTGAGCCGTAATACAGGTAATCGTCCCCCAGGCCGAGATCGAAGTAGGTCACGCTCACGGAGACCACTTTCTTAATGTCTTTATAGGGCTGTCCGCGCTTCAGATATTCCGTCAGCAGGGTGGACACCCCGTAGGAAATCCGTTGAAAAAAATCCTGCTCGGCCTGCACCTGCACTTCAATGAGAATCAGCTCGCGTTTCGCATTTTCCACCACCAGATCAACGCGATTGAACTTATCCGTCTCATCCTGCTGATTCCCTTCGCTTTCCAGAAGACTGGTGACCGTCACCTCTTCCTGAAACACGGCGCTTAAAAAGCCTTCAAGAATGTCAAAGTTCGCTTTATTGCGTAAAAGCTGTTTCATAGCCCAGTCAAATCGAATCAACGTTTCCATCGCATCACCGTTATCACAGGCAAAACTGCTATTCGTCTTTTAGACGTCCCTTTGGACGATTTCTCACACAATAACATCATATTTTATAACACAAGAAAAGACCTTCGGAAGTGTGTTGTCAACTTTTTTTCAGATTTTTTCCAGCGCTTCATTGTTATGGCTGGGACAGAAGGGGGGCTAACAAGATATAAGGAGACTATCGCCACAACTCCCAGGGCCTGATGCTTAAAAAGGCTTTTTTCTTCTTTGTATTTTTGAAAAAGGCTGTTTAAGATAAATCGCATAACTTTAATGGCTCATCGACAGGTACTTTGGGATATAGTGAAGGTGTTCCTGAAAGTACTATTCCTGGCGTGTACCGAGAAGCAGAACATTCCAGCGATCCGCTACAAGCCCCTTCTACAGGCTTTCCAAAGTACGTGTCGAACACCCACTTTAATTCTGAAAAGTTGCTGTGATATTTTATCTCTATTCCGCAGGCTGAATGTCGTTTCGAGCTATATTTTGACGTCCTGTAAGGCATCTTCCAGGACTTGTATCTCGACTTCAAGATTGGAAGATAATTCGTCAAGGATGCCGCTTTCCTGGGTATTGAGCTTCAAGTTCGAGACTTTCAGCCGCATTGACTCAAACATTGCGCCAATCTCCTGAAGTGAGTGCGTACATCGCTCCAGGTTGTGCTCTGCGTTGCGGAGCTCTTGTTGCGTCTGCCTGGCCCGCTGCAAGGATCTGACAGCGGCATTGCGGGCATCATCGCCGCTGTTCGGACTTTGGATTGTTCGTTTCATGCTCCGTATCTTTCGGGCCAATTCCTTTTCGTCAATATTTGCCCGGACGTGTTCAAGCTCATGAATCAACTCCAGCACGTTGAGCGCTTTTTTCATGATGAGCGTTAATTGCGGACGCCATTGTTTGGTATATTGGGCGAGCAGATAGTTTTGGTTGACGCGAAATTGGGCGAGCATCTCGATATATGCATGGGCAATTTGATGCGCGAGCTCGTCAATTTCGGGCGTTAAGCCCTGGGGGATCGTTCTGAATGCGCGGCGCAGCTCGATACGTTTTTTCCACTTCTTGAAATGAAAAGAGAATTCCTTCCTTCTTATGTAGAGTACGCTGCCCAATCCTGCTGCAAATCCGAACAGCAGGCCGAGAAGCCCCGTACGGGTCAGCAGACCACTTCCGATCTCCTCTTTCGCTGCCTCATAGCCTTGCTGATAGGCTGCGTCGTGTTCTTTGCTGGCTGTTTCATAGCCAGCCTGATAGCCAAGCTCATAACTCTCTTTATCAAATTGCTCGCTGACATGTTCAGGCTGCTGCGGCGCAGGGGCCTGCGTTCCAGGTCTTTTCAAGAAGAACGTCACCGCAATAAGCAGTGCGATTGCGACGATCCCCAACAGGGCTTTTTGTCTCATGATGGCTTATCCTCCTTTCTTATCCATACGTAGAAAGCATTTCAATTGATACGCTTCAGCCAGGCTCTCTCACCAGAGAGATGCTGTCTATGACACAAAAATGTTTCTCATGCCTTGTCCGAGTTTGTCAGATAAGGGACGAGTTTTCTGGCCGGACGCAGGCTCAGTTGTTTTTTTCCAGGCATGATCTGCTCGGGCAATGTTTCCGAGATCCCGCTGGCACCGGTAAAAGCGTCGGAGTGAGGTACTTGGCTTCCAGTGCTGTTGTCTTGTGTTCGGACAGCGCAGTGTGAGCCGTAGCTGTCATTCCCGCTGGGTCTCAGCTCACGCTGCGGCGCGTCTGAGAGCGGGACGGTTTGAGGCGTCACATCGATCGGCTCCTTCAGGCTTTTTCTGAGCATACGAGCGACGACTTCCATGTCGTTTTCAGTGCTAAAGGGCATTTTGCAGATCACCGAGTCACCGCCCAGAGGAAGCAAGACCTCTAACGTTACGGCCTTCATAGGTCCGGCAGGCATATTCACAGAGCCTGCGAAAAAGATCACTCTGGCAGCTGACACGCCGACATCGTCGAACACTGCCGTCAGAGCCGGCAGAAGAAAGACTCGTAGCCTGAAATCAGTGAAAGCGTCAAGCCAATAATCTTCCAAATTTCTTAATCTACGGATCGAGTGTTTCTAAGATTGCAGCTGACATACTGATACCCTCTGTCTCTCTGAACAGTGAGACTGCATGCAAACCGTATAGTCTGTCTTGAGAAGACAGTCAAGCTGAAAAAAGCGGATCAGTACAAAAAGCTCTCCTCTCAGATGACGATGCGGACCCGAGAAGGCCTGGATGAAGATCCTGCATTCTCAAGGACGGATCATGTATGCAGGGCGTATCAGGGAGGGGTGACGGAGCCGGCCTGCTGTTCTCTCAGCAGGACCGGCGAGAGGCTTCGTTTACGAGCCAGATGTCAGGCTGAACGGCGCTGTGTCTCCGACAACGGAAAGATACCAGCTGCATGTGGTCGTGTTGTTGAGGCGGTTATCATCGGCACTGCGGTCGATATATAAAGAATGAATCGGCAGAATTGTAACGGCTGCGCCTGTAGCATCCACAAGGGTGACTTGAACTTGATAAGTCGTTCCGCGTTCAAGAGCGTTTTCCCGCACGATTTCCTGGGCCGGAACTTCGCTGATTTTCGCTCCCATAAAGTTGACCCGGATGTTATAGGGGGTCTGATTGTCAATCAGCCCTTCACGAGGGTCGCCGTCATCATCATCGTCGCCGCAGCTTATCATAAAGAGCGACAAGCTCAGAAGCATAAGAGATAAGAGACACTGTGTAACAATATGCTTTTTCATACTCTTTTCCTCCAACGTGTTTTGAAGAATAGCGCTTTGCGTGCGCTAGCGGAAGTTCACAAAGTCAGACAGAGCAATTCTCCTGATGTTTAATCAAAGCAGAAAAAATGCAAGCAGCTTCGTTGTTCATACTTTTGCAAATTTGATGCCGCTAAGAGCAAGTGCTGATTCGTGCGTCAAACGATGAAAGCATGTTTAAATCGGAAAATTTATTTCTGAAAAATGACACATCACGACCTTTAGAACAGTCCACGCACTTTTCCGGTAGTTACATCAATATCAATACGCCTGAACGCTGGATCAGAGGCTGTGCCGGGCATCAATTTAATGTCCCCTGCCACCGGAACCACAAATCCTGCACCCCGGTAAGTTAAGATGTCGCGAATCGGCAGTGTCCAGCCTCTGGGACGTCCCTTAAGACTCGGATCGTGTGATAGGCTGAGTTGGGTTTTGACCATACAAGTGCCGAGTGTGTTAAGCGACGGATCGTCCTGAATGTCCGCAGCTTTTTGCTCGGCCTCTGGAGAATAGGAGACGCTTTCTGCGCCATAGACCTCTGTGGCCAGCAGCTCAATCCGTTTTTTCAACGGCGTTTCTTTGTCATACAGGAACTTGAGCTTTGGCTCGTCGTTACAGGCGTCGATCACGGCTTCCGCTAATTCGCAGGCCCCTTCACCGCCCTTTGACCAATGGCGGCTCACGGCGATTCGTGCACCCGCAGCTTCGACGTGTCGTCGAATCAGCTCGACTTCGGCATCAGTGTCAAAGGAAAAATGGTTGAGGCAGACCACAGGCGAAATACCGCTTTTTTTGACAGTGTCGATATGGGCCATCAAGTTTTCCAGCCCTTGTTCCACCAACTCGAGATTTTCTTCGATATAGGCATGGGGCATTTTCTTTCCTGGCACCACGTTAGGCCCGCCACCGTGCATCTTCAGCGCTCGAACGGTCGCCACGATAACCGCGCAATTCGGAGTTAATCCACTGAAACGACATTTTAAATTCCAGAATTTCTCAAAGCCGATGTCGGCACCGAAACCGCTCTCAGTGACATGATAATCGGCCAGCTTGAGACCGATTTTATCCGCGATAATCGAGGATTGCCCGATGGCGATATTGGCAAAGGGGCCGGCATGCACCAAGACCGGCTGTCCTTCAATGGTTTGCATCAAATTGGGATGAATCGCTTTGGACATTAAGGCCGCAATCGCTCCATCCACTTCAAGATCGCTGGTCGTAACCGGAGCGCCTGATTTGTCGTAGGCCACCACCATTTTTGCAAGTCGGCGGCGCATATCTGCCAAATCCTGTGAGACCGCCAGAATTGCCATGATTTCGGAAGAAACCGTAATTTGGAAACCGCTGCGCATCATGAAACCGTCCATTTTTCCCCCTAAGCCGATGATAATCTGCCGCAGGGCCTGGGCGGAAAAATCCATCGCCCAGTGGATCGCAAGTTTTCTGGGATTGATATTGAGACGCTTTAAGCCTTTTTTGCTAAGCGTGGCATCGGAGTAGTTGAATTCATGTTGTAAGCGGCTGGTGAGTGCTACCATCGCCAGATTATGGGAATTCGTTATTGCATCGATATCACCAGTCAAGCCGAGGCTGAACTCGGTCAGGGGAACACACTGGGCCAGTCCGCCTCCGGCAGCCGATCCCTTAATATTAAAGGTCGGGCCGCCAGATGGCTGACGAATCGCCCCGATGACTGATTTTCCCAGCTTTCCGAGACCTTGCACCAAGCCGATGGCGGTGGTGGTTTTGCCTTCCCCCAAGGGCGTTGGCGTAATCGCCGTGATGTCGATATACTTGCCGTTTGCTTTGTCTTTCAGCCGATTCAGAACATGTTTCTCATCGATCTTCCCGACGTAGTGGCCGTAGGGCAATAGTTCGTGCTGCTCCAGGCCCAGTTCTTCGCCGAGCTGATGAATTGTTTTCATGCCTTCTTCTGCAGCTTCGGCGATTTCCCAGTCTTGCATTTTTGTCGGATCCAGTGTTGTCATACTCTCAGTATGAAGTGATAAAATACCGGAGTCGTCACACACAGAGAAGCGCGTGCAGCGTCCTCTGCACATGATGACTCAAGCACTTTAACACCCCATTCCAACTGTCGAATTGTGTCATGATACAGCTACGCCATCGTGATCAAGATGATACTGTCTGGAGTCGCGCGAGCGTTCACCCTCCGCACGATGACAAATCATTTTTGCATCTCTCTGAAGGGCAAAGCACTGAGCTGTGCTCCTGATATTCTGTCGAGAATTCTGCCGGCAGCTTGTGAACCTGGTACAGGAACTGTCGTACAACGCTAGTTGTCTTTTTTCTCCTGCGCTATCAGCTTTTTCAATTTTTGAGGGCTGCAGAGGTTTTCTTTCCTGGCTGATACGCGGAAGCATTTTCGGCAGGTATATTTCGGTTTTGACACGAGTTTCACAAATGCCTCTGGTTCGTCTCTGGTCATTTTTTGCGACAATTTGCAGAATTTCGTTTTTTCAACAGATCGTCCCATAAGTGTCCTTTCTCCCGTTTTTTCAGACAAGGCTATACTGTGAGAGAGCTTTTGTATAATACCACTATAGCCCCCTTGTCAGGTGCATGTCAATATAAACCTTAAAAAAATTTTTTTCTTTCAGCAGATGACAAATCAAGGCTAATCCGGTGTCACATCTGAGCTTGAGCAGTCTAAATCGTCGCAAGAATCCCGCCGTCAACATAGAGCATATGTCCGTTCACGAAGCTCGAAGCAGCAGAGGCAAGAAAGATGACGGCCCCGACAAGTTCGCGTTGATCGCCCCAGCGTCTCATCGGAGTTCTGGCTTTTAACCAGCTGTCGAATGTCGGGTCGTCTGCCAGGGCTTGTGTCATGTCTGAGAGATAGTAGCCCGGTCCGATGCCGTTACACTGGATGTTATATTTCCCCCAATCGACGGCCATCCCTCTGGTAAGCATTTTCAGACCGCCTTTGGAGGCGGCATAGGGAGCGATGGTGCTGCGGCTGATTTCACTTTGCAGCGAGCCGATGTTAATAATTTTTCCGGCCTTGCGGGCGATCATCGTTTTAACGACCTGTCTACTGACTAAAAATACGCCGGTTAAATTCGTGTCAAGTACCTCACGCCAGGCCGATTCCTCGATCTCTTCAAGGGAACCGCGTCTCTGTATACCAGCGTTATTGACCAGGATATCGATAGGGCCAAGGTGTTCTTCAATCTTGGGAATCGTTGTCTGAATTTGTTCGGCATTCGTTACATCAAAGGTATAACCGTAAGCTCTGAGTCCTTCTTCGGAAAACTGTTTGAGGGCGTTATCAAGCTTCTCCGGCTTGCGTCCGTTCAGCACGACCGTTGCGCCGGCCTGTGCGAGCCCGCGAGCGAGAACCAGGCCAAGTCCTTGATACGAACCGGTTACAAGCGCGATCTTTCCATGGAGGCTGAATAAGTCCTGAATCTTTGACGTGTTTGCCATAGTCACGCGTCAGCGCAGACATAGAGGCGATGTTTGTCTCCATCCCTGTGCTGACGTTGAGATCAGTTAGCGCTGGACTCGACCCGATCCACCGCTTTTCAGTAACTCTTCGACTTCACTGACGCTGATCAGAGGTAAATCGCCGGGGATCGAATGTTTCAGACAGGAAGCGGCAACGGCGAATTCCAGGGCGTTTCGATCGTTCTCAAAGGTATTCAATCCGTAGATGAGGCCTGTGGCAAAAGAATCGCCTCCGCCGACCCGGTCAACAATATCATGGATTTCATATTTTTGCGAGAGCAGAAATTCTTCGCGATTGTTCAGCACTGCCGACCAGCCGTTGTTATCCGCTGAATGGCTCTCACGCATTGTAATGGCAATTTTTTTCAGGTTTGGATAGGCTGCCAGCACTGTGTTGGACAGCTCGCGATATTTTTCCGTCCGCAATTCGCCGGATTCCACGTCTACATCGACCTGAATGCCTAATGATTTCTGACAGTCCTCCTCATTGGCAATTGCAATATCAACAAATTTGACCAACTCTCCCATGACTTCCGGGGCTGCTTTCCCGTATTTCCAGAGTTTTTTCCGGAAGTTGAGATCGCAGGACACGGTAAGCGCTTTGGATTGTGCAGCTTTGACGGCTGCAAGGGATAGTTCGCTGGAGCTTAAGGAAATCGCAGGAGTAATCCCGCTGATATGAAACCAGGCTGCTCCTTCGAAAACCTTATCCCAGTCAATGTCTCCGACTTTCATTTGAGCAATCGCCGAATGGGCCCTGTCGTATACCACTACTGAAGGACGTTGATTTGCTCCGGCTTCCAGAAAATACACGCCCAGACGATCGCCCTGGCGAGCAATGAAAGAGGTCTCTACGCCATGTTTGCGCAATTCACCGATACAACAATCGCCGACAGGATTGGCGGGAATCGCCGAGACAAAAGCGGTTTTCAGTCCTAAACGCGCCAGACCGACAGCCACATTTGCCTCGCCACCTCCAAAGGTTGCTTCAAGCATTGAGCTTTGAAAAAAACGTTCGTGCCCGGGAGATTTCAAACGCAGCATAATTTCCCCAAAGGTAATAAATCGTTTCATTGGAATACGGTGCATAAGATGTCGTGTTCAGTGTCCGACAGCTTCTCAGGAGCCGACGCGCAACACGAGATCTCATGCAGTGAATTATTTTTGTAAAAGATGAATCGCGAACCCGGAGATATGGGTATCCAGATAGATCGCTGTAAGTTTTCCGTGTTGCCGGGTTGCCGTCTCAGGCAGCATCTTGATGCCCTGACGCTGCAAGTAGGCCACAGCACGCTCGAGGTGATTGACGGCAATCGCGACATGGCCGCGTGTGCCCGGATATTTACGTTTTACGACCTCAAACGCGCTTCCGCTAAAGACAGAGCTTGTGCCGTCTCTGAACGGAAACGAAAAGAGCTCTGAAAGCTGCTTGGCTTCATGCAGGGCTTTTTCGGAGGATGCTTCGCTGATGCCGAGCTGCGCGAATTCAAAACCGAGCATGGCTGTCACTGCGGCCCTGGTCAAGCGCGTAATTTCGTCGAAGCGCCCGGAAGAGATCAGATCGGCTTTTACCATCCAGCTGCCACCGCATGCCAGGATTTTGTCACAGGCCAGATAGCTGTTCATGTTGTCCTGATTGATCCCGCCGGTGGGAATAAATTTGACTGCGCCGTAAGGGGCTGCCATGGCTTTCAGCATTTTCAGACCGCCGGAGGCTTCGGCAGGAAAAAACTTCACCACGTCCAGTCCGAATTCGAGTGCTGTCTCAATCTGGCTTGGTGAGTTGACCCCTGGGGTCATCGGAATGTGATTGTCCACACAGTATTTCACGACGCGAGGGTTCAATCCGGGTGAGACAATAAACGAGGCTCCGGCGTTGACTGCCTTTTCAGCCTGCTCAACGGTCAAGACAGTCCCGGCTCCCAGGAAGACCTCCGGCAGGTCTTTATGCAGCCGGGAGATCGCTGCTTCGGCTGCAGCAGTTCTGAAGGTGATTTCCGCGACCGGCAGACCGCCAGCCAGCAAGGCTTGTCCTAAAGGCAGCGCATGATCTGCATTGTCAATCTTGACAACAGGCAGCAGCCCGAACTCAGCAATTTTTTCTAAGACCTTGTTCATAGCGTTTTTCTCCTTTATGATAAAAAATCCTCTCGCTGAGGGGTGAAAACATCCAGTAAAATGCCTTTGACGACATATCCGACCTGTTCATGGGGATGTGAATGGAGAGCGGCGACCGCGCCTTCACAGTTTTGAAGAATCATGGCGTTCCTGGATAGAATCCGATGAGCTGTCCCTTAGCGAGTCATGACAAGTTTCTGCACAGCGATGAGGGTTTTCGTGCTCATAAACGTTGCTGCGTCCAAACGAGATGAGAGTTGATGAGATGAACGAAGACATGAATTCTGTTCGGCTCAGGCTATTGTTCCACATGAGGGACGATATTTGTCTTGTATCGCGAAGACAAGGGAGCCGGAGAGTTGCCTTGCGCCTGCAGCGCAATAGACGAAGACTGCTCCGCTTCCCTGTCAAAGTCGATACTTGAACGACTTCTACTTCATCAAGAGCTTTGGCAGCCACATGACGAGTCCCGGCCAGACTGTGACAATGACAAGAACGATGGCATTCGCAATCAAATAGGGCAGAGAGGCTCTAAACACCGACTCCACCCGACACTTGGCCAGATTCGAGCAGATGTACAAACAGTTCCCAACCGGAGGTGTCACCAGGGCAATGGCTTGATTGACAACAATAATAATTCCGAAATGCACCGGATCAATACCAAGCTGCATAATAACCGGTAGAAACACCGGGGTTAAGATCAGGATATTGGGGGCGAGATCGGAAAAGGTTCCCACAACCAGCATAATGAAGTTGATAATAATCAAGACGATAAGTGGGTTTGAAGAAATTGACATCAGCGCGATCGCCATTTTTTGGGGAATTTGTCCGTAAGCCAGAATCCACCCCAGGAAGCTGGCAGAGGCCACAATCAGCATCACAATGGCGCTGGTTTCAACCGTTTCGACAATGGCTGCGGGAAAATGGCTCCATTTCAGCTCTTTGTACACAAAAAACCCTACGATAAACGCATATAATACTGCCAGCGTTGCCGCTTCTGTTGCGGTCACGACTCCGCCGACGATACCACCGATAATGATCAAGGGCATGAGCAGCGCCAGAATTCCGTCTTCGATCCCTTTGAGCAGCTCTTGCCATGAAGCACGCTGGTCTGTCTCTTTGCCGTAATCGTGTTTAACGGCCATAATCGAGGCGGCGATCATCATGAACACACCGACAAGCAGTCCTGGAATCGCACCTGCCAGAAAGAGTTTTCCAATCGAAGTTTCAGAAGCCATTGAGTAGAGAATCATCGGAATACTGGGGGGAATGACGATACCGATCGTTGAAGAGGCAGCTGTTACGGCCGCGCTGACATCGCGCGGGTACTTTTTCTTGATCATTTCCGGGATGAGAATACTGCCGATTGAGGCAGTATCAGCGACCGATGAGCCTGAAATCCCGCCGAAAATCATGCTGGAAAGGATATTCACATGCGCCAGAGCACCACGAACCGATCCTACAAGAATGAGGCAAAAATGTAATATTCGGCGCGTGATGCCGCCTTCGCGCATCAGGACACCGGCAAAGACGAAAAATGGGATTGCAGTCAAGAGAAAGGAATCAACCCCGTTGACCATCTTGATCGTGCCCATTGAGAGGGGCAAACCCTGCATCAGCAAGGCCACACATGAACTGATAATAATGGCGAACCCTATGGGAAAGCCGCTAATTAAGGTGATAACTAAAAGCAATAGGGCAAGTGTGACAATCGTTCCTGGTCCCATAAGCGTATTTCTCCCTTATGAATAATCTTTATCAAGAAAGCGGCGAATCACTTCGATCGCCAGCAGCACGGTACAAATCGGAACAGCAATGTAGATAGCCATGCGCGGCAGTTTTAAACCAGGGGTCAGCGTTTGTCCCAGACGTCCGCTCATCATGTGGATCGTCGAGATGGTGACGGCGGTCAAGAATCCGATGATGGCAAGGTCAATAAAACGGTCAAGCCCGCTTTTGACCTTTGCTGGAAGCAGACCAACGAAAAATTCGATCATCACGTGCATTCGCTTGCGAAATGCTATCGGAATTCCTAAAAAGACCATATGAATAAACAAAATCTGCGTAAGTTCACCTGTCCAGCGGGGAGTGATTCCGAAAAAATATCGCAGTGTCACTGCGCTGATCACAACCACACACATGGTCACAAACAGCAGACCGGCGATAAATTTATTCAGAAACACAAGTTTTTTATGCAGTGTATGTTCTTTGATGTTCATCTGAGAGACTCCTGCAATTCAGTCAGGGCTGAGACGATGGGCACGCCCGATAATGAATTCGTTTGCGCGGCATTGCGCGGCTCCAGGAAGTTGGAGCCGCGTCGTGTGATGCAAGGGATGAAAAGCCTGCTGAGGCTCTTTATTTAACCATCTTCTGAATTGTATCGATCATTTCCTGACTTGCATAGCCTTCTTTAATAAAGTAGTCGTAGACCGGTTTCACCAGGGCGACAAATTCCGCCCGTTCTTCGTCGGTCGGAACGTAGAGTTCCATGCCGTGTTCTTCGGTCAACAGATTCCGGTACTCCTGATCCTTGGACTCGGTGAGTCCATTGCAGCGCTTACCACCAGCTTTCACAGCCTCTTGAATCAAGGTCTGGTCTTCCGGGGAGAGTGCATTCCACCAATCCAGATTTACAAGGAAAGGACTGGCGATATAGATGTAATTGACTTCCGTGACATATTTCTGAACTTCGTAAAATTTTTCAGAATAAATATTCACGTAAGGATTTTCCTGCCCATCGACTACGCCGGTTTTCAGGGCCATATAGAGCTCTGGATACGGAATCGGCGTTGCACTGGCTCCAAAGGCTTTCATCGTGCGCAGAATGTTTTCCAACGGCGGCGTTCTCATTTTCAGCCCTTTCAAATCAGCAGGCGTTTTGATGGGGCGGACTTTATTCGTGATCTGGCGGAAACCCGAATGCCACCAATCCAGAATTTTCAGACCGTTTTCTTCTGCAAAACTTGCCACATAGTCTCCGACTTCTCCTGATAAGGCCGCATTGACATGCGCATAATCTTTGAACAGGAAGGGCAGTGACAATAGATAGAGCATGGGTGTTGTTTCTTCATAACGCCCGACAGAAATCCCGGTTACCGTTCCCAATTTGGTCATTTCGACCAGTTCGCTCTCGTTGCCGAGCTGAGAGTTCGGGAACAGTTCGACGCTGATTCTGCCGTCACTCTTTTTCTCCAGGATTTCTTTAATCTTCGCATAACCCTGCTCGACCGGATGGTTTTGGTTGTGACCGGACCCGAATTTCAGAGTCATTTTGTCAGCGGCCAGCGCGAATCCGGCAGAGCAAAACATGGCAGTAACGACCATAAGTACAAGTATTTTTCGTGTGTTCATCTTTCTCATTCTCCTTACACTGTGAGATGATTCATAAAGTAAATAAATTCGTTATCCCTTACATCACGACAACAACGACGGGCTCTGTCAACTGTGTGATCACAGGTAGCTACGCATCCTCGACAGGCTTATCGGTACTCAGCGAAAACCCGTTATTCGTGTATTGACAGAACACGTTTACACAAGTGACAACAACACTGTGAGCGTCAGCATTCCGATCACGCTGGTGAACAAGACCGACGTCGCAACAAATTCCGGCATCAATTGGTATTCAAGGCTGATAATCGATGCCACAATTGCAACGGGCATTCCTGTCTGCAAAATGCCTGTTGCCCGTTCCTGTCCGCGAATGCCCAGCGGAAAGCTCACCAGCAACGCAATGCACGGCGCTGCAATCAGACGCAGCGCAGCAGTCATGAACACATGCGCGCTCAGAACAGTGTGTGTTGCCTGTGCCAGATGCACTCCTGCAGCGATCAGGAGCAACGGCACCATGGCCGCCCCAGCTAATTCCGTGACACGTGAAATCATCAGGGGCACTTTTATGTCGGCAACGTTCACAAGCAGTGCCGGCACAACCGCAATTAATGCCGGAGTTTTGAAGATCGAGATCAGTGCCTGGAGGCTGCTGCCGTCTCGAGCCCAGCTTGCGGCAATCACACAGATGGTCAGTGAAATGACCATCACACCTAAAAAGTAGATCGTTCCTTGTGCCAGGGCCTGTTCGCCAAAACGAAATCTAATCAGCGGCAGACCGAAATTTCCCACATTCCCGGACACGGCAATAATAACGTATGCTGCGCTAAGTTGCCTCGAGCAGTTGAGCATACGCGCAAGACCGAACGCCGTAAGTGCACAAAGGATATGCACTAATACGATATAGACAAGCATCTTCGCTGCTGATGCAGCCTGAAGCTCCACCCGGCTGATGATCTGAAAGATCAGGGCCGGGACGAATATGAAATAGGCAGTACGAGAAAGCGTCCGAACATCCAGTTTGAGCGCTGGTCCTGCGACATAGCCAAGAAAGACCAGCGTAAACACTGGAACGACCACGTCAAGAAAGATCGAGAATAGTTGAAGCATCAGCGTCCCAGCCAGCCGCCGTCAACCGCTATGGTAAAGCCGTTCATATACTTCGATGCCTCAGACGCCAGAAACACGGCAGCTCCGGCGATATCCTCCGGCTCTCCCCATCTCCCTGCCGGAATACGATCTAAAATCGCTTTGTTGCGAAGCGGATCGTCACGAAGAGCTTTTGTGTTGTCAGTGATCATATAGCCTGGCGCGATTGCGTTGACGTTGATATGATACTGTGCCCATTCATTTGCCAGTAATTGCGTTAAGCCCCTCATTCCGCTTTTACTGGCAGTATACGGCGGGATCAGGATTCCGCCCTGAAAAGAAAGCAATGAGGCGATATTCACGATTTTCCCGCCGTGTTGTTGTCTGACAAATTGTTGGGCGGCGGCCTGGCTGAGAAAAAACACAGTTTTCAGATTTACATTCATCACGGCATCCCAGTCTTCTTCAGTGAACTCCAGAGATGGCGCGCGACGGATGATGCCGGCATTATTGATCAGAATGTCGATTTTTCCAAAGTGCTTCACGGCTTTTTCGATAATGCCGGGGATCGACTTCGTGCTTGTAAGGTCGGCCTGAATTCCCAGAAATGCGCGGCCGGTCGCTTCAATCTTCTTTTGTACGTCTTTTGGTTGATGGGAATTGTAGATCCCGACAATGTCCGCGCCGGCTTCTGCCAGCCCAAGAGCCATAGCGCTTCCCAGTCCGGTCGCTGCACCGCTAATAATTGCGACCTTATCTGTCAGCCTGAACGTTTCCAAAATCATAATAAGTCTCCCATCGGCACGTGATCCATGTCCGTAAAGGTCTGGTTTTCGCCAACCATCCCCCAGATAAAAGTGTAATTCCTGGTTCCGACTCCGGAATGGATCGAATAACTCGGCATAATAACCGCCTGTTCGTTCCGCATGACAATATGCCGGGTTTCCGTCGGCTCTCCAACAAAGTGAAAGACGGTCGCGTCATCAGGCATATCAAAGTAGAAATAGACTTCCATACGCCGATCGTGAGTATGGCACGGCATCGTATTCCAGACATTGTGCGGTTCGAGAATGGTCATTCCCATGACCAGCTGGCAGCTTTCCAGGACAGCCGGATGGACGTATTGATAGATGGTACGGGTATTGGACTCATCAAGTGTTCCGAGATGAACCTGCTTGGCGTTATTGAGCCCGACGCTTTTCGTCGGGTAAGACTTGTGGGCCGGTGCGCTGTTGAAATAAAATTTTGCCGGCGTGTCGGCATCAGTACTGCTGAAGGAGAGCTCTTTTGCTCCCATACCGATGTACAGCCCATCGCGAGAGTCCAGAACGTAGTCTTTTCCGTCAAGCACGATCGCCCCTTTTCCGCCAATGTTGATGATGCCCATTTCGCGGCGTTCGAGAAAATATTCTGCTCCCAGTTCTTTCCCTGCTTCAAGCGCAATCGCCTTCTCTTCCGGACAAATTCCACCGACAATGATGCGATCGACATGGCTGTAAACCAGACGGGATTGTCCGGGAATGAAGAGGTCTTCGATCAAATATTCTTTACGCAGTTCGGCACTGCTGAGTGTTTTAAAGTGATCCGGATGGGCCGGATATCTTACTTCCATAATGATGTCTCCTTAGTCATAATAGTCTTTTGTTGTTATCAATTCAGCTCAACACCTCCGGGCGAAAGCCCAGCTTTTTGGAGATTTCCAGCGCTGCCGCCATGACATCGTCTTTGGTGCTTTCCTGAATTCTTTCCCTGCTTATGCGTATTGCCGGACCAGACACGCTGACGGCCGCAACGGTTTGTCCGATGTCGTTTCGAATCGGAGCGGCGACACAGCGGATTCCTCGTTCGCTTTCTTCATCATCAATCGCATAGCCGCGACTGCGGACAAGCCTCAGATGGTCTTGAAACTGCAATGGATCGCTGATCGTCTGTTCTGTTCTCTGAACAAAATCCAACTGCGGGATCAACTCATGCAATGTTGTTTCCGGAAGATTGGCCAACAAGACTTTACCGAGCGAACAGACATTTGCCAGATTTCTCTGTCCGACTTTTGATGTGGCCCGCAGGCCGGTGGTGGTGTTTTCCGACTCGATTTTTTCGACATACACCACTTCTTTTCCGTCAAGTATGGCTAAATATGATGTTTCTCCGGTCTTCTGGGACAGGCTATGCAAAAACGGCTCGGCTTCTTTGCGAAGATTGATCTGCTCCAGGAGGCAACTGCCGAGTTCCACCAGCTTAAAGCCCAATGAGTAGTTCCGCGTTTCAGGGTTCTGTCTGACAAATTTGAAATACATTAATGACGCGAGAATACGATGGGTTGTGCCTTTTGGAAGATTGACTTTTTTGGCTAAGTCTCCAAGACTGATACCGTTCGGGCTGAGAGCCAGAATATCAAAGACAAGAGAGACCCGTTCGATCGTCTGAATGAGGTTCGTCGGTTTCGAACGTTGTGAAGAGACAGAATTTGTCATAGCCTGAAGTGTTTATCTTTGAGCTTCCGCTGTGAGCTGCGAATACGATTTTCGTAATGACTGCCGCTTGGCCGTGACAGGCACAGGATGTATTGTTTCACATAAAGAAACGATATTCCTTATATAGGCAAGGATGTGATATTTGACATTTTGTCAAGGAAAATTTTTTAATTTCATGACTGCGCCTTAGAGAATCCTTAGACGCTGTTATGCTGAGTGGAGCACAAAGGCTCTGCGTGACCGTGAGATTCACTGCGGTGAGCATGACAGGCGGCAGAGTCGAAGGATATAGACGCTGAAGCGCCAGGAGATGCGGCGCTTCAGCGGACGTATACAGCTTTTATTGATTGGACTCACCGGCGATTCGTCGCAGCTCACGAGCGAGGATTTCGATCGAGATGCGATTGACGCGCGAGACGGCTTCTTTCGTATTCGAGGCATTGTGACTACCCGCAATGACTTGATCAAAGTCGAATAATGGGTGATTCGGGTCAACCGGCTCGCTTTCGAAGACATCCAGACCGGCTCCAGCGACTTTCCCGCTTTTCAAGGCCTCAAGCAAAGCGTTTTCATCAATGAGCGGTCCGCGAGCGACGTTCACGATCCACACGCCCTTTTTCATCTTACGAAAGGCGTCTGTGTTCAGTAAATGATAATTTTCAGGACTGAGACCACAGCACAGGCTGATACAATCCGATGAGCTAAACAGTTCGTCCAGTTCAACCTGGCGAAGTCCGGTGTCTTTGTTGACCGCTTCGTTAATCGGATACGGATCGTAGCCGAGCAGATCCATACCGAGGACATGCAGACGACGGGCAAGCGACGACCCGATATTGCCGACACCGATAATTCCGGCAACTTTACCGCGCAGGGAGACTCCGGCTTTCTTGCGCCATTCTCCCCGGCGGACAGCAAGATTCGTGAGATGGGTTTCACGGGCCAGAAGCATAATATAAGTCAGCGCTGCGTCGGCAACTTCATCGTTGAAGGTGCCGGGGGTATTGGACACGAAAACGTCCAGGCGTCTCGCTGCGTCGAGATCGATGGCATCCAGGCCGATTCCCCATTTTACTACGGCCCGCAGGCGACCCTGGCGGCCTTGTTTCAGAACTCGTTCCGTAAAAGGATCGTCTCCGCTAATCACCCCATCAAAATCCGCGATCATCTCGAATAATTCTTCTTCACTGAGCTGCTGCTCAACCTTTGGAATAACAATGTCAAAATTCTCTGCCTCAAGGTGTTCCCGGCAGTCGCTCAAACTTTTTATCATCGGTGTGCATGTGATAAGAACTCGAAATTTTTTCATCTGTGTTTCCCCTTGTAAGCCTCTTAAACTGCTGGGTCGCTCAAAGATTTCTTAATACGAAATACCTTTTTATAAAAAAGCAGGCAGAATATATGTCAAGAAAAATTAAAATTGACAAACTCTTTGCGAGCTTCCTAGTGTAGCCTGTCTGAAATATATATTCCACACACAGTCTTGAGGTTTAATGGGCGATGGCACGAATTATTTGCGTAACAGGCGGAGCGCGAAGCGGCAAGAGTCGTTTTGCTGAATCATTTTATGCGCAGATCGATGATGTGGTCTACATTGCGACTTGCCAGCCTTCTGACGATGAAATGCGCGCGCGCGTTGCGCTGCATCGCCGATCGAGGCCGGCAAGCTGGAAAACCTTTGAAGGAAGCCATGACTTAGATCGGGCTGTTTCCACGCAGAAGCATTATCTGCTGGACTGTCTCAGTCTATTATGTTCGAATATAATGTTCAAACTGAGCAGAAATGATGAGCGTATTTCTCCCGGACGGCAGCAGGAAATTGAAACATTGGTTCTGCAGGAGCTTCGGAGGCTTATCTCGGCAATTCGGGATATTCAGGGCATGCTGCTGATTGTGACGAATGAAGTCGGCCTGTCGATCGTCCCGGAGCATCATATCTCACGCGTGTATCGGGATATTTTGGGAAGAGTCAATCAAGCGGTCGCCGCCCTCTGCGACGAAGTCTATCTTGTGGTTTGCGGCATTCCGGTGAAAATAAAATAGGGGCAGGAAGCTATGGCAGGAATCATGATTCAGGGGACAGCCTCCTCAGCTGGAAAAAGTCTGCTGGTGACGGCCTTGTGCCGGATATTTTCCAATGACGGCCTGAAAGTGGCGCCGTTCAAATCGCAGAATATGTCTTTAAATTCATACGTCACCCTGGAAGGGCTGGAAATGGGACGGGCGCAGGTCCTGCAAGCCCAGGCAGCTCGTATCGAGCCGTCGGTGCTGATGAATCCGATTTTACTCAAACCCACGACTAACCGCAAGAGCCAGGTGATTATCAAAGGCCGTCCATACAGGAATATGGATGCCGCCGCATATTTTGCCTTTAAGCCGCAGCTCAGAGAGATGATTCGGACGATCTATCGCGAGCTTGAGTCGCAGCATGATGTTGTTGTGCTTGAAGGGGCGGGCAGCCCGGCGGAGATCAACCTGCAAGAAAATGATATTGTGAATATGGGCATGGCTGCCATGGCAAAGGCGCCGGTACTCTTAGCAGCAGATATTGACAAGGGCGGCGTGTTTGCCTCGATTTACGGTACGGTCATGCTGCTGCCCGAACATGAGCGTGCCATGATGAAAGGAGTGGTGATTAATAAGTTTCGCGGCGACGTCTCGCTTTTGAAAGCAGGCCTGGATCGAATTGAAGCACTGACGGGCATTCCGGTTATCGGCGTCATTCCGTACATAACGGACTTGCAGCTTGATGAGGAAGACAGTGCGATAGATTTCAACCGGAAAAGCCGCGGCGCTATTGACATCTGCGTCATTACGCTGCCGCGAATATCGAATTTTACTGATTTTGATGCATTCCGCTCTGATGAGGATGTGACAGTGCGCTATGTCTCTGATCCGTCGGAGATTCAGGGAGCCGATATGGTGGTCATTCCCGGAAGCAAGAATACCATCGGGGATCTCCGCTGGCTGAAGCAGGCGGGCTTTGCTGAAGCGCTTCAGAACTTTGACGGCATCATTTTCGGCCTTTGCGGAGGGTATCAAATGCTGGGACAACGGATCGTTGATGAAGACGGCTGGGAAATGCGGGCCGGCGAGGCTGAAGAAGGACTGGGGTTGTTTCAGACCACGACCATCTTCACAGGATCAAAAGTGACAAGCAACGTCAGCGGAAGTGCGGGCTGCGCCAAGATCTCTGGCTATGAAATTCACTCCGGCAAAAGCACAGGCAATGCGAATCCTTTTGTGACGATTGAGCATAAAGATGGCCACAGCGTTAATGAGCGCGACGGTGATGTTGTCGAGGATCGTATCTACGGCACGTATATTCACGGGATCTTTGATTCCGGCGAGTTCCGCAGCGTACTGTTAAACCGCATCCGCCGCAAAAAAGGTCTTCCTGAACAAGCTGCGCGTGGTCTCGACCAGCAACGCGAGCTCGAACTGGAAAGGCTAGCCCGGACCGTTCGCAAGCATCTTGATCTGGAACGTGTCTATTCGTTGCTGGAATAAGATTTTCCGCCAAAAAACCCCGGTACACACTCTGGAACCGCGTTATGTCTGTTTTTTTACAGAGTCACATGCTTGAGATGCTCTGCGCAGTGCTGCTCGATCTGCTGTTGGGGGATCCGCCGCATTTTCCGCACCCGATCAGAGTCATGGGGCGTCTGATCGCCTTTGAAGAAGGCCTGCTTCGTCGATTCGCCCTCACGCGCAGCTCTGTGCGGATCGGTGGTGGAATGCTGGCAGTAGCTAATATTCTTTTGACATTAGTGCTCTCAGCGTCACTGCTGTCGCTGCTGCGTCCCTGTCCTGTCCTTTTTCATGCTGTGCATGTCTATCTCTTATACACCTGTTTGGCCGCCCGATGTCTGAGGGATGAAGCCATGAAGATCGAGCGCGCTTTGCAGCAGGGGCTTGCTGAAGCTCGGCAACGTTTGAGCTGGATCGTTGGACGCGATACCATGCAGTTGGATGAGCCTGAAATTATCCGGGCAACCGTTGAAACTGTTGCTGAGAACAGCGCTGATGGCGTAATCGCCCCTATGATCTTTGGCATCATCGGCGGTGCGCCGCTGGCTCTGACCTATAAAATGATCAACACCATGGATTCGATGCTCGGGTACTTGAACGAACACTATCGTGATATCGGCTTCCTTCCAGCGAAAATCGACGATGCGGCAAATTATCTTCCCGCCAGGATAACGGGTCTGTTGATCTGCCTTGCGGGTCTGGGCCGGTTTCCTGTCTTGCAGGGGCTGAAGATCATGTTTCGAGATCGCCGCAATCACAAAAGTCCCAACTGCGGCTATCCTGAATCCGCAGTTGCCGGCCTGCTCGGTGTGCAATTGGGTGGAGCTAATGTCTATTTCGGCGAAGTGGTGGACAAACCCACACTGGGCGACGCTCTCAGGCCGCTGGAGCGACTCGATATTGCGCGAAGCTGCGAAATGATGTTCCGGGCTGAATTCCTGGCTCTTGCTCTGTATCTTCTGGCAGCTGTTCCTGGAAACACACTAATCTGACCGGAACCACGCGAGGAGAGGGTTCCTTGCGTGCTTGTGTGTCCTCTGTTGCTTTATGAAACATGGTGGCGATATTCTGAGCTGTCAACAGTTGTACAACGGACCGATTGTTGATTTCAGCAGCAACATCAATCCCCTCGGGTATCCAAAAATCCTGGATGAGCTGATCCCACAGGGATTGTCGGCACTGACGGCCTACCCTGATATGTACTATCGTGCCCTGCGCTGCTCGATTGCGGACTATCTCGGCTGCCAGCCGGACCAAGTTCTGGTGGGAAACGGATCAATGGAGATTCTCGAACATTTTTGCCGTGAAGCAAAGCGCGTCGTGATCTGCATCCCAAGCTTCTCAGAATATGAAGAACGAGCCCTGGTCCATCGCAAAGCTGTACGGAAAATTCCTTTTGCTGAAGACTTCACACTGACAGCGCGCCTGTTGGACGGGGAACTCAGAGAGGGTGATGTGCTGATCGCAGGAAATCCAAACAATCCGAACGGCTTACGAATCGCACAGCCTGAACTGGAGGAGATTCAGCAACTGGCGGAAAGGCAGAAGGCCTTTTTGGTCCTTGATGAAGCCTTTTTCGAATTCTGCCCGGATGATTATGACAGCATTCAGCTCTTTTCCGGCAAAAAGAATGTCTGTGTCATTCGTGCTGCCACCAAATTTTTCGGATTGCCCGGACTCCGCCTTGGCTATGCCTGCGCTGTAGAAGCTGTTGCCCGCTGCTATGCCGACAGCGCCCTGCCCTGGCGAATTAATGCCTTTGCGGATCTGGCCGGAAGAAGTATTTTTACGCAAGATGACTACATCAGGCGTTCGAAAAAACTTATTGAAGAGCAGCGCCGCTGGATGCTCGCGCAGCTCAAGCTTCTCAAGGGCGTTCAAGTCTTTCCTACTGACAGTAACTTTATCCTGGTCCGGCTCTTAGAGCTCGATGAAGACGAACTGTTCAAACAGCTCATTCGGAAAGGGCTGATGATTCGAAAGGCCTCCTCGTTTGAGGGCCTGGGAAAGGATTTCGTCAGAATTGCGGTAAAAAACCCTGCTGACAATCAGCGTCTGCTCACAGCTCTACAGGCGGCGGACTGCTGATTCGCCGCTGGCTGGCCGTGATATGCGGTCTTTACACACGTTCTGCGCTGCATTTCAGGTCGAAATTCGTTCTTCGATTCGAGGTTGAAGTTCAATATGCCGGAGAGCTTGTGTGTGGCGCTCAATGCTTGCAAGCACGGTCTCAACAGCCAGACGGCCGGACTCCTCGAGGTGCTGATCAACGGACGTGAGTTCCACAAAATCTGCCGCAGGAATATTATCAAAGCCGATCACGGCCAGATCATCAGGAATTCGAAGCTGCCGCGCACGCGCAAATTTCAGCACAGAAAGAGCATACAGATCGGAATAGCAAAAAATGGCTTCCGGTGCTGAAGAAAGGTTGAGCAGCTCTTCCATCTGCCTGCTAATGTCTCCCATCTCCAGTGGACAAAAGCGGATATAGTCCTTTGGCAAGTCAAGATCGAGTTCGTAGAAGACTTCATGAAAGCCCTGTAAGCGTTTCGCGCAGCTGTTCGGCTGCTGGGCTGATGCCAGCACTTCTCCTAAAAAGGCACAACGGCGATACCCTCTTTCCAGAAGATGTTCTGCGGCGAGCCTGCCGCCAGAGACATTATGAGTGGTGATCGTGCCGCAAAGGGGACTTCCAATCTCGATACACACAAGCTCGATATGTTTTGCGAGCAAGCGTGTCAGGTCGCGCTCAGGAAGAGGCAACGCCATCACAATCAGACCATCAAGCCGTTTGACAGCAGTGAGCAAATCAATGTAATGCTGGAGCTGTATGACATTTTCAACGGAATACACGATAAGCTCGTAGCCGGATCCGTATAAACGCGATGTTATGCCTCGCAAGCGTTCGACAAAAGAAGGGTTTGTCAGTGATGGCGTGAGTACTCCGATTCTTCCAAAGCGTTTGCGGGCCCTGTCGCCGGCTTCGGCTTTGGGAACGAAATTCAAACCTTCAATGGCATGCAGGACCTTTTTGCGTGTATGCGCTTTCACCTGGTATGGTGAGTTGAGGACACGCGAGACGGTGGTGATGCTGACTCCAGCCACGCGGGCAACATCATAGATGGTGGCATTTTTTTTAGTCATCTTATTGAAGAAGAGGCGCTCGCCCGGCCTACGAGCCGAAAATTTCCGATCAGCCTCGATCCCGGGCGTTCATCATACAGTAAATTGTCGAAAGGAGAACCGGCTCTCTCCTGATTAGCCTTTCACGGCTCCTGCTGTTAATCCGGCCATAATCCGCCTCTGGAAGATCATGACAAGCACAATCAGCGGGATCGTGACCAGCACGCCGGCAGCCATAATTTCCCCAAAAGGTTCATGCATGGCAAATTTTCCGGTAAACAGAGCAATCGCCACAGTCACTGTGCGGGCCTCCGGGGCAACCGATGTAAAGGTTAAGGCAAACAGGTATTCGTTCCAGGCATTAATAAAGGCCAGCAATCCGGTCGTCACCAGCGCCGGCGCAGTTAAGGGCAGCAGAATCAGGTAAAAGGTCTGGAACGGCGACGCACCGTCCACATAGGCTGATTGCAGAATCGACAGCGGCAGTGTTCTGAAAAATGATGTCTGCACCCAGACCGTAAAGGGCAAGGTAAACACCAGATAGGTCAGAATCATAAACGGAATCGCCGGCATGTTCAACCAGTTCATCATCGCGTATAATCCGGACAGAATACTGATCGCCGGAAACATGGTCATCGCCAGGATCAGGTACATGGTCGGTTGTTTTCCTTTAAATCGGAGTTTCCCTAATGAAAATGCTGCAAACGACCCAAGCACCAAAGAGATAATGGTCGTGCTGCCAGCCACGATCACACTATTGATGATGCCTTTGAGGAATTTCTCATTCTGAAAGACCGCTTTAAAATTCTGCAAGCTCATTGTAATCGCGCCTGTATCAGGATCGCGCGGCACAAAGGTGGCCGGCGTCATCTGAAGTTGTGTTTCGCTTTTCAGAGCCGAATTGACCATCCAGTAGAACGGGAAAATCATCCAGAAGGCCATAAACACCACCAGAAGCCAAAACAGGACTTTGCTGATACGTTTTTTCGTTTCTTTTTTCATAGTCCATCCGGCATCATCTTTTCGCCAAGTGGCACGAAAAAATCTGCCGCCTCTTTCTCACGTCAACAACTGTTTTGTGGGCTTAATCGCCTTCTTCTGACTGGACTCCCAGAAATTTGATGTAGAAGAACGCAAACGCGAAGAGTACGACAAACGTCAACACGCCGCCAGCAGACGAGTAGCCAGTCGCACGGTTATTGATCAATTGATAGTAGATAAAACTACCCATCGAGTAACGAGACTGTCCCAGCACGATTTGGAACAGGTCGAACACGCGCAGGGCATCCAGGGTTCGGAAGACCAGGGCCACAGCGATTGTCGGTTTAAGCATCGGCAGGGTTATCGACTGAAATTGCCGCCATTTCGAGGCGCCGTCGACATCGGCAGCTTCATACATAGTGGCGGGGATGAGTTGCAGACCGGCCAGAATGAGCAGCGCCATAAAGGGCGTTGTTTTCCAGACATCAATTGCAATCATCGCCGGTAACTGCCAGGCTTCCAGTTGCAGAAAAGCTGTCTGTCCGCTCCCCAGCCCAAACATATCTGCGACGGTGTTAAATAAACCAGAGCGGGTCGACTGAAACATCCACTGCCAGGCTCTGGACGAAATCGCGGTCGGAATCGCCCAGGGGACCAGCATTAAGGCGCGCATCGCGCTCCGTCCCGGGAAGTTGGCATTCACAATCAACGCAAAAATCAGCCCGAAGATGGTTTCCAGCGCGACAGTCCAGATCGTAAATGCGAGGGTGTCTTTGATGGACAGAATAAAATCCGGATCTCTGGCCCCGATAACGTAGCGGGACCCCAGGAAATTGAATTGTCCGGCTTCGCGGTAACGCACTGGTTTACGAGGAAGAATCCTGGCCGCTGATTCATATTTGACCTCTCTGGAAGCGGGATCACGCTCGATATTGTGATCACTATACGTCAGCAAGACCTGACGATGAGCCTTGAGGCCATCTTCTCCCAAGGCGTTTTTGAGGGCTTTTTCAAACGAGGACCGGCCTTTATAGACCTTATCCAGCAAGGATTCCAGTTGGGCCAGAACCTCCTCAGGCAGCCCCTGTTCCTGGAATTTTTGTAACGATTCTGGGGTTATGGTAAAAATTTCCCTGGGGGGCAGCTTTCTGATCGTCATCCCCAGCAGTTGAGCATAGTTTTGCAGGCCGACAAATTTTGTCGCTTTGGCGCTGGCAAAGGTTTCATCCGTAAAGCTTTTCATAAACGCCGAACCCAGTGGATAAATCGCGATAAGGATAATAATGACGAGAGTCGGCGCCAGCAGCTTATAGGCGGCGTTCTGCTCTCGTCGCATCATCTCATCCATCGGTTTTTTCGTGAGTGCGCTCATATCTATTCCTCCTCCACTCCTCGACATCGTCCCATGCCTGAGGAATGCTGTTATTCTGCCTCCAGCACATCTTGCAGATCGATTTCTAATTCGTCAAGGGCGGCTTGAACGTCTCGCTGCCCGGTCAAGATATGATGGACAGCGCTGAAAATAACACGAGTCGCCCGGCTGTACTGGGGAGCTGTTTGCGCGGAAGGCCGGGCAACGGCATTCACAAACACGTCATACAGACTTCCGAAAAACGGTGCTGCTTTCAGGACATCCGGATCGTCATACAGACTGGGAATCGTCGGATTAAAGGAGCCTTGAATCGCCCGCATTTTCTGAATCGTTTTTGAGCTCATGAACAGAGCAATATCTGCGGCCACAGCAGGGTGTCTGCTATATTTCGATACAGCTAACTGCCATCCGCCGAGCGTGGCTGCTCCCATACCCGGCTTTTCCCCGGGAAGCGGGGCGAGATCGAACTTTCCTCTGACCGGGCTGTCATCGGCATTGGCCATGCCGTACACATAGGGCCAGTTGCGCATAAACACCGCATTGCCCGATTGCCACCAGCGCCGGGCATCTTCTTCCAGAAATCCGGTCACCGCCGGCGGAGAAATATAGCCAATCCAGTCTTTGGCGCGTTCAAGGGCACGCAGAGCCTCTGGATTATTAATCGTGATATTTTTCTCAGCATCGAGAAATGTGCCACCTCCACTTGAGGCAATCCATTCCAGCACATTACAGCTCAGACCTTCATACATATCGCCCTGCCAGACAAAGCCCCAGAAGTTTTCCCGGCCAACAGCAACCTCGCCATCCTGAATGGTTTTCGCCATTTTTTCCAGTTCGTCCCATGTGGACGGAGGGGCAGCATAGCCGTATTTTTTCAACAGATCGCTTCGATAGTAGAGCAGACCGGCATCCATAAACCAGGGCATCGCGACCAGGCGTCCATCTACCGTATTATTTTGAATCAATGCGGCAAAATGCTCATCGACATACTCTTCTGCCCCGTACTGATAGAGATCAATGAAGTGCTCAGCCATTTCTCCCGGCCAAATCACATCGACCTGATACAAATCGATCTCCGGGGACTGAGCGACAAGTTTTTTGAGATAGAGAATAAATCGGGCTGTGGTGGAATCAGGGACGTCATACACCCGAATCTCGACATTCGGATGTTGCTCCATATAGAGCTTTGCCCCTGCTCGAATGAGCTCGCCTTCCTGGCCGACCGTGCTGCCGGTCATGGTGATGACGATCTTATCTTCAGCTCCGCTCATCAGGGGCGTTCCCATGATACAAGCAGTCACAAGGCCCCACATGAGTATACGTTGAATACTGTACATAAGTTTCTCCTCTTTGTATGGAAAAGCGCTTCTCTGCAAGTTTCAGAAAGAGCCTCTAAGCATCTGATGCCTCTGCTTACGTGACATGCATACGACGAAAAGAAGGAGGGTGGTTGTGAAAAAGTCACAGACTGTTCTGAACAGAGAAGATGCTGGACGAATGACGTAGTAATGGAGCGATAATCCTGAAGCGGCCGCTCTGGCAGCCGCTTTGTTTTTTCAGTTCTGGAAGATCTGGCTGGAACTATTCCAGAATATCTTCAATATCGAGCTCCACTTCATCCACAGAGGTTTGAGCATCTTTCTTGCCGGTCAGGACATCGTAGACCGCGTTGAAGAATTTTGTCGACACTTGGTTGTAATTCGGTGACGTGATGGTCGAAGGACGCGCCACAGCATTGATAAACACATCGTAGAGGCTGCCCATAAATGGACGTTTGGCAAGCACGTCAGCGTCTTTATACAGGCTCATGACGGTCGGCAGCATCGAGAGTTCCGTTGCCCGGATTTTCTGGACTTTTTCCGAGGTGATGAACAGTGCGACCTTTGCCGCAGCTTCCGGATTGGCACTGTATTTTGACACCGCGATCTGCCAGCCGCCCAATGTCGCTGCGGATTGTCCGGCTTCTGCACCCGGTAACGGCCCGATGCCGAATTTGCCTTTAATTGCCGAATCATCTTCATTGCCTAAGGAGTAAGCATACGGCCAGTTACGCATAAAGGCGGCGTTGCCGGCCTGCCATGCACGGCGGGCATCTTCTTCCATG
>PDWI01002265.1_pt1 | contig 29229 bp, 26 predicted proteins | sample 1430891 | NCBI WGS metagenome assembly PDWI01 (sample SAMN01162508, study PRJNA174530) | Oral metagenome, whole genome shotgun sequencing project. | biome: Marine environment; feature: Marine mammal; material: Swab sample of the gingival sulcus; isolation source: swab sample of gingival sulcus... | reverse complement strand
ATTTGAAAATTTATTTTTTTGAAAATAATTTAATAAAAAAAAAAATTATTTCGCCCTTAAAGGGTTCTGACTTGTCGTATCTGCAAGCAGAAAAAATAGATAATATAATTTATTCTACTGTTTCCGGTATTGATAATAATTTATTGGATTTGTTTGGTGAAAATAATATTTTAATATTAGATAATAAGACCAAATTACCAATTATCAATAAGTATGAATCTGCAACAATAGGTACAGACAGGCTTGCGGCCGCTGTGGCAGCAAATTATTTGGCTCCAAACACAAATTTGTTGGTAATAGATGTTGGTTCTGCAATAACTTACGACTACGTGAACGAAAAAAACGAATTTGTTGGCGGTAATATTTCGCCCGGATTGGATTTGAGGTTCAAAGCCTTGAATAATTACACAAAAAATTTACCTTTGCTAGGCGCACAAGAGGTTGATTTTGTGTTCGGAAAAAATACAAATCAGGCTATTTTGGCCGGAGTTCAAAAAGGAATTTTATTTGAAATACAAGCCTACATTGATTATTTTTCGGGGCAATACGAAAACTGTAAAATTTTTTTAACGGGAGGAAATACATATTTCTTTGCAAAAAAGATTAAAAATTCGATATTTGCAGAGCCATATTTGGTAGCAATTGGGTTGAACGCAATTTTAAATTATAATATTCAAAACAAAATTAATGAATAAAAAAATACTAATATTAACTGTTTTAATAAGCATTTTCGGATTGAAAATAAATGCTCAAAACCTTAGTAGTTCGCCGTATTCAAGATTTGGTGTTGGCGAATTGTTGTTTCAAGGAAACGGCCGACAAGTTTCGATGGGCAACACCGGAGTAGGGGATTTTAACTCGTTTCATATTTCAAAAATAAATCCTACCGGAATTTCGGCAATAAAACCCAACAGCGTTATTTTTGAAGTAGGTTTTTTTGATAAATTTTCGGTTTTCAAAGATGCAACTTCGGAAAAACAAATGAACAATGTTACTAATTTTAAGTACCTTATGACAGGTTTTAGAATTAATAAATGGTGGCACGCCGGGGTTGGAATTACTCCATTTTGCGGGTCGGGTTACAAAATTAAATTGAAAGATTCTTTGATTATAGATGATTACAAAACCGTTTATACCAACGATTATGTGGGCGAAGGTGGCGTAAATCAAATCTATCTGACAAACTCGTTTTCGTTTTTGAAGCATTTTGCAGTTGGAGCCACCGTAAATTATAATTTTGGCTCGATAGACCGCAAAAAAGTAACTGTTATCAAAGAAAAAACATACCTTTCGAGAGTAACAAATTCGTCGAGAAATCTTATAAAAAAATTCAATTATCGAGTAGGGTTTATGTTTGCCGATAGTATCGAAAAAGACGAATACAGCACTATTTTGAAATATTCTGTTGGCGGATTTTATTCAAATGCTTACAACATAAATTCGTTGCAAACCAAATATATTAGTCGAAGTACGCAGGCGTACAATATTGGGCTTTCGGATTCAATATTTTTTGACACCGTTTCGACAACTGTAATAAAAGTGCCGCAAACGATAGGCGTTGGTTTTTCGGTGTCGTGGCACGATGTACTCACGCTAAACGGCGATTACATAATGAGTAATTGGAGCAAAAGTACCATTTTGGGCGAAAGCGGTTTTTTCAACAGTCAATTTATTGGTGTTGGGTTAGAATATTTGCAATCGCCGTTCTCGTCAAAATATTATAAAACAATAAGGTATAGAATTGGCGGATTTCACAACAAATCATATATCGGCCTGAACAACAAGCAAGTAACGACAAACGCCGTAACTTTTGGAATCGGTCTGCCGGTCAAAACCGTACAGCTTAATCTGGGGGTTGTGGTGGGACAAACCGGCTCGACAGCCATTGGTTTGAAAGAAAATTTTTATGAATTAAATTTGGGATTTTCTCTCTATGACTTATGGTTCGTTAAAAGAAAATTTTTGTAAAAAAATAAAATATAAATATTATGAAAACATTATTCAAAACAACTTTATTTTCCCTGTTATTAATTTTTTCTTGGGGAAACATTTTTGCACAATCAGTAGAAAGTATCTTAAATAATACCGTTCCGGAGTTGAACGGGGCTTTGAAGATTACACCAAACAAAAAATATAACAAAGCTCAAAAAGAAGATTACACCAAGTTGTATAAAAAACTCGACCAAGCAACACAAGACATCAAAGCCTACCGAATGGGGGCATTGAGCGAAGAAACTGCACAGGTTTTTGATTACAAAGAAATTAAAAAACTCGGGAAAGATGATTTGAAAATTGACAGTTTGGAAACGCTTATTGTCAATAGTATGGTTGCAATAAACGACTTTATGAAGTGGGACGAAAAATTTGGTGCCAGTCAAGCCGGAGCAGCTACTCCTTACACAAATTACAAGGATTATTATAATAAAAAAGATTATGACAAAGCGTACGAGCCTTGGAAATATCTGTTTTATAATTATCCGATTATAACAAAATCTATTTACAAGAGCGGTGTCGTTTTGGTGAAACACAAAATGTCGAAAGCTAAAACCCCCGAAGAAAAACAAGCATATTTCGACACATTATTTATGGTGTACGACCAACAAGTGAAAGTTTCGCCCAAAAAAGAAGCATACGTTTTAGGACGTAAAACCATTGATTTTTATGAATTTTATGTAAAAGGAAAAGACCTAAACGATTCTTTGGTGCGTATTGATTTGCACAAAAATTTTGAATTGGCAAACCAAGCAATCGAAAAAGGAGGACAAAAAACAAAATATTATATTTTCCCGATTGCTATGAAATTGACCTTTTTTGAGTTCTTGTTGAAAACAATTTCAGCCGAGCAAGCTCTTGATAACTATTTGGCTTACAGCGAAATACTAAATAATCAAATTACTGATATTGAAAATTCTAAGGATTCTCCCGAAAAGAAAAAATCTAAAATTGATAAAATTCAAAAATCAGGAATTGCATTGGTTGATATGATTTTTACCCAAAGCGACCTTTCAACTTGCGAATACATCGTTCCTGTTTTTAGAAAAAAATTCGACGATAATCCGAAAGACGTTAAAAACTTGAAAAAAATCTTAACAACTTTGGGACAAAAAGGTTGTACCGACAGCACTTTGTACTCGGAGGTTGCCATCGCTTTGTACAATGTTGAGCCAAGTGCCGAATATGCTAATAATTTGGGAATGCTTTTTGCCTCGCAAGAGGATTACGACAAAGCGCTAACTTATTTTGAGGAAGCCATAAACGAAGAAAAAGTTGATACGTTAAAAGCTAAATATTATTTCAGCGCTGCTCAGGTGTTGAACAAACAAAATAAATATTCAAAAACTCGCGAATATTGTAGAAATTCGTTGAAATATAATCCAAACAACGGAAATGCCTACATTTTGATAGCTACATTGTACGCAGCAACAGCTTCAAGCGTTGGAAGTGATGCTTTTTCGCGTCAAGCTGTATATTGGGTTGCTGTTGATAAGTTGATAAAAGCTAAAAGTGTTGATCCATCTGTTGCTGAAAATGCAAATTCTCTAATTGGCACATATTCAACCAGATATCCAAAATCAGAAGAAGGATTTATGCAAGGTTATCCTGCCGGAACTCCTTACACTGTTGGCGGTTGGATTGGCGAAACGACCAAAGCTCGATACAATGATTAGTTTTTTAACAAAAAAAAGCTATTTCGATAAGAAATAGCTTTTTTTTCAATCTTTTAGTTAATTGAAAATTAGATGCTATGTTTCTGATTTTTAATCTATTATATGAAAAAAAGAACTATTTTAAGAATAACAAAATGTGTAAAAACTTCAAAATACAAAAAAATTGGTGTCGAATACTTTTAGTGTTCAGTTTTGTGTTGTTTTTTAGTTGCAAAACCGATTTGAGTAAGGTAAAACAACCCGAAGATATTACCAAAAGACCCGATTTGTCTGTCCTGAATTTTGAAGCCGAGTATAAAAACGATGGCATTTTGCAAGCGGTTGCCTATTCGCCCATAATGAATAAATATATAAAAGAAAATTATACGGAGTTTCCGAAGGGCGTAGATGTGAAATTTTTTGATAAATATATGAATGTTGCGACAACTCTAAAATGCAAATATGCCATAAATTACGGAACGCAAAAACTTTGGAAATTTAGCGATAGCGTTGTTATTAGAAATTCAAACGACGGCATCCTAAGAACGCAAGAGCTTTATTTTGACCAAACTAACGAAAAAATTTATTCGATAAAATATGTTGAAGTTGTAGATAAAATCGGAACGGTTATCAGAGGAAAAGGCGGATTTGAAGCTAATTACGATTTTACGTTCTACGAATTTAAAAATGTAGATGGAACAATTGCGCTTTTGCAAAGCGATTTGGAATAATTCTGTCTCGTGGGCAGCTCCCCAAAAATCCAGCGTTACGCAAAAAAACGTAACTTTTTGTAGTGCATTTATGAAATGTTAATGTCCAGATAATCAATAACTTACAGTCTGTTTTTAACTTAGAAATCCTTGTTTTTTGTAAAAAAACATCAAAAAACGGGTTTTATTGTTTTAATATCCCCGCATTCCATCTCATTCCATACGGGGCTATCATCTCTACGGGGGTTACCTCAATCGCGTAGCGATGATATTTTTTTAGTCGGAGGATTTGTATTTTCTGAATACGCCTTTTGTGTTCCGAAAGGAGAAACAAAAACTGTGATTTACAGCTTCGTTTCTCCAACCAAAAAACACAAATTCTGTGATATATATTATTGATATTCAGTTTGTTGAGAGTGGTTACTCTAAAATATCATCATCTGGATCACTTACTTTATTTTTATATTTTTTCCATTTAATGCTACCAAATGCACCGACCAAAATTATTGGGTCTTTGGTAAATTTCTGACCGTTATCCAACGAATAATATTGTCTTCCTTCGACGTATATATTTAGGTTGTTGGTTTGAACAACAATTTTTGCACCCGGTCCCATATACTGTTTTCCGTGAAACGAGCTTTGCATAAGTTTTTGCATACTGCCCAAATAATTGTTCGTTTCGTTGGTTAGCATAAAATTCATTTGTAGCGATGCGCCAACCAAAAAGTTTCCCAAAACCGGCACATTCTTTTTGATGTATGCGTACTGCGAGCCAATATTTACGTTAAATAGCGAAAATTTGTATGTATTTGCCGAATCGGTAACGTTGTAAGGCGTAAAATACATTTCGCCGAAAAATAAAACCTGTTGTAGTTGGTCTTTTCCGCCTCTGTAATATTTACTCAAAGTGTTTTTGTGCCAACCTATGTGCAGAACAGCGTCTTCTTGAAATGGCATTTTATAAACATTGAAGCTCTCAATCGGTTGTTTTACAAGTTTGTTCCACGTAAACGGATTCCAATCGACAATAATAGGATTTATGTCTATCAAAAATTGATGAAAACTTGCTCGCGTGCCGTTTCGCCCCGAATTGATGCGGTGCAGGGCGTTTACTATAAATCCCGACTGAGTTGTACTCGATAAATTATCAGCAAATCCGGCTCCGTTGGCGCCGTCAAAAGAGAAACCTCCATAGATAGAAACATTTATATCTTTGGCTTCGGTAACTAAATCTACCGGCACAAAGTGCTGTGCATTACTTAATTTTGATATTAACAAAATTGATAAAATAATAATAGATAATCTTCTCATATTTTTAGTTTTTTATTATTAAAAAATTATTGTGTTACAGACCACGATTTCCATTCGTTGGCTGTTTTGGGGCTTACGTTTATTGTTGGTGTTTGTTCTTTTAGGCCGTTTTTCGGATTTAGCGCGGTTGTTGTTACGTTGTTTATAATTTTTTCAGCCAACTCGCCATAAGTTATTTTTCCTTTGCTTTGTTTTAGATTTTTTAGTAAAAAATAGGTAAACAAACCGTGATGTTTTTCAAAATATTCTTGTGAAATTTGTTTTTCTGACGACGCCGCAAAAACCAACAAATTTGCAGAAATATTGTTTTTTTTCGGCACCGTTCTGAAACCTGCTTTGGCATTTATGAGTAATTGGCCGGATTTTCCGCCACCGCTAAAACACGCATCTAAAAATATTATAACTTTTTTGTTTTCGTCAGGATTTAGTTGGCTGTAAAAATCGGTTAATTTTATGCCAAAATTATTTATGTAACTCGAAGTAACGCCTACCGGAACTATAAAAGTCTCATTTTCAGGGTTTTGCATGCCGTGTCCACTGTAATAAACATAAAATTCGCCCTCAGATTTATTTTTTATCAATTTTGAAAAATTGTCGATATATCTTTTCATGTAAGTTACATTGGCGTTTTCGATGTAATAAATATGATTATTGTCGTTCGGAACTCCCAAAATATTTACGGCGTATTCCTTAAAAATTTTGGCGTCGTTTATAGAGTATTTTATGTCCACCATATCCGACCCCGATTCGATGTAATTTGCATTTCCGATAATTAATGCGTAACGATTATTATTGGTTGTTGTTGTTTTCGGAATATTACAGTCGGTATCTATATTTTGCTGATTATCAGGTTGTTTGCTCTCTTCGGTCGGTAAAATTTCTATTGGCGAAAAATTGTTTTCTATAACTTTATTGTTGTAATTGATTTGTTGGCTGCCGTCAAAAAAGTAGGTTTTATTGTTGTGCGGATTATGAATTGTTAATTTGTAAATTTCTAATTTGTCTTTTTTTGTCAAATTATATTTAATATTTTCAAAACTCAAATTTTTAAAATTTTTGTCAAAAGACGGCGCTTCGTCTATCGGCACCGGAATATATATCGAATTGAAATAAGATAAATTTATCCTAAAAATCTCATTTTCAGTATCATAATCTACCGTAGCCACTTTTATATCTTTGTCAAAAATAGGTTTTCCGATTTGTTCAAAAAATTCATCTGAAACTTTGTAACAAAATTGCTGACGAGTGTTTTCGTTTACTCTTTGGTTGTAGTCGTCCAATTTTTCAAATTTACCTTTTGTTTGCCATATTTGGAGCTTCTGTTGCACGTAATTAGTAGCTCTTTCGCGTATCGAGAACTTGAATTTTACCAAATAAATATTTTTTTTCAGCCTGTTGTAAGATGTGTAACCAACCATCACAATTCCGTCGTCAAAAGTTTTTGTCAGGTCAAACGCTTTTTGAGGTCCCGTGTCGCCGTAGCGTGTTTCCCAAAGCAGTTCGCCGTTGTTGTCGATGCTCAAAAGCCAAAAATCCCAATCATCTACGCTTTTCGATTTGGTAGAACCGCCGATTAAATATTTATTTTCGCTATCTTTTATGATGCGTTTCATTTCGTCGTTTCGGGTGCCTCCAAATCTTTTCGACCAAATAACGTTGCCGGATTCGTCAATTTTAATAACATTTCCGTTGGTTGTAAACGAGCTGTAATAGTCGCCCACGCCCAAAAAATAACCGTCTTCGGTTTGGATAATGTCGTTTATTTTTCCGGTTTCGTTCGTAATTGATTTTTCCCACATCAAATTGCCTTTTGGGGTAACTTTGGCAAACCAAAAGTGCGTATTGCCGTCCAAATCTTTTATTCCGCCCGCCAACAAAAAACCGTTGTCTTGTGTCTGAACCGCCGAATTGCAAACACATTCCAGATGTTTGTATTGTTTTTTCCAAATCAAATCGCCCATCGAATTGGTACGTACTATGTACGGATTATTTTTTCCATTAATATTTAATGTGTTGCCCATAAGCAAATAACCGCCGTCTGAACACAAAATAACATTGGTCGTAAAATCTTTATTGTTCAAATATTGTCTTTCAAATTTTTTATTGAAGTTCAAGTCTGTTTTCATCAGCAAAAAACTCGAATTTTCATTCAAACTAAAACTTAAACTATTGACTACCAGATTGTTATCTTTCGATTTTATTAGTCTTGCACTATACGGACAAGCGTGCGTAAAAATCCGTTCATTTGTGGTATTTCCGTTCAAGTCGGTTTTTACCAAACTCAAACGCAGGTCAAAACTTTGTATTTTGGTAGATGCAATCGCCAAGCTGTGGTCGTAGAGTTCTAAAACCGAAAATCCTCTTTGGCTTTTGTTGCCTCCAATTTTTTTCGACCAATCGACTTTGGGCGAATTTTGCGCGTTTGCTGTTATTAAAATATTATTTAATAATAAAAATATAATAATAAAATATGATGTTTTTCTCATGAATTTTAGTTTTTGGGGCTTGCGCCTTGTAATTATTTCGTTTTAATCATAAATGTTTCATTTTTTTCTGTACACTATGAGCGACTACATAATGCGGAGTTTTATGGACTAAAAATTAGTTGTTTATGACTTTTTTGGGAGTAACAATAAAATCGGTTCCCGACAAATCTATTTTAAAATTTTTGATGCCAACGTTTGTCAGTAAATCGTAAATAACAAGTTTAAAACGCATTCTATCAAGCAAGTAGCTTCGTCCTTCGTAGCTTCGTCCTATTGTTTTTCCTTTTTGTCGCCAACTTGTTCCGTTTATCGACGCTTCGGCAAATAATTTACAGTCTAACATTGCGTTTTCGAGTTTCATAGCCACCATTTCGTCGGGGATAAGCGAATCTGATATTTTCAGAGTAAAGAGCATTCCGTCGCGCACGTAGCTCGAATATCTTTTTGAAATATCGTACATATAGTTGTCAATATCGCGGTCAAAAACTATTTCGATTGCCTTTTCAACAGCGTAATATTCGCTTGTTGCTTCTACTTCCAGTTCAGAATCGTAAACAAGTATCTCGCTGGCTGTGTGTGTGTTGTAGCCAATCAAATGAAAAGTTACGAAATATTTTGAAGGCTCCGGATTGGTAAAACTTATGGTGTCTAAACTGAAAATAATATCAACTTGTCGGCTTCGGTTTTCGTTGTTGGTTATCGACGAAACGTAGTCTAAATATTTGTTGCCGGTTTTGTAAACTCTAAATTCTTTTGCCGGATTGTAGTCTGCCGGCGGATTTTGCAATTTGGTTCTGTTCAGCATTCTGCCTTCAATTACGTTGTCAAATTTATATTTTGGCTCTAAGCATTTGGTGTGAAATTTTCCGAGCGCTTTTTTGTAGATGCCCAAAGTTGAAACATCGGCTTGGGTTTCGATATACGGATTTATTATAAATGTAATAGAATATTTTATAAAATTATTAATATAATATTGCAAATATTCAATAAGTTCCGGATTGTATTTTGTTTCGTAAACAAAGCAAGTTCTTGCACCAAAGGCAATTCGGTCTTTTCGGGGGCGAGTTTTTACTACTTCGTACTCGTCTTTTACTAAAAATACAATTTCGCCGGCAAATTCTGCCAAAACCGAATCAACTCTTGGGTTGTCTAAGTATTGCGTATTTCCGGTCAATTGTCTCAAAACTTCAATTTTTGCCTTGTATTTTGCGTCTGCATCTGATTTTCCGTAAACTTTTATTGGGTCTTCAAAAACTTTCTTTTTCAGATTACTTCTGTCGGCTTGCATTTTGTGATAATTTTTGAACTCTCTACACCCGCCTTTTTGTATTTGGGCTTGACTTGCAATTGTTAGCATGCCGAATATTATTAACAATAAATATCTTTTTTTCATAATAATTTTTTTATATAATATTAATAATTTGAACTTATTTTGTTAGCAAAGTTAAAATAAAAACTGAAAATTTTAATAGGACGCCATAAATTATTCAAAAGTTAAAACAATTGTTTTAGTTTGAACATTTTTTAGATTTTTTAATTGTTCGGTAATTTTTGAACAATTATTTTTATTTATGATAATACTTTTTTCGTTTTCGCTATCGTAAACTTCTGATTGGTAGCTTTTTATATTTATTCTGTTTTTTGAAAAAATAAATTTAATGTAACAATATTCTTGCGTGTTTTGGGTTGGATAAAACTCTAAATCGAAAGGTAAAATATCATTATATTTTCCGGCAGAATATTTTTTTTCGTCAAACGGAATAATGCGAATAAAATCATTTTGTTTGTCCAGCGGGTCGTAGAAAAAAGCGTATATATAAGTGTTTTGCTTCAATACCAAACCAATATTGTAAGTAATTTTGTAATTTATTTCAAAAACGTCGCCCGTTCCGGCTATGTGTACTTTTGGGGTTGGAATTTTATCTTTGGTAAATTCAATATTTTTGACAAAAGAAGTTTGTTTTTGGACATTCATAAATTCCTCAAACGGATTTTTCACAATATTTTTTTCATAATATTTTTTTAAGCTGTCGATATTTTTATTTTTTATTACAACTCGCTTAAAATCAATACGATTAGCTGTTTTTAAGTGTTCCAATTTGAACATCGAAAAAACAATTTTGTTTTGGGCATAAGAATATCGCCCCGAAAGTGTAAAATCCGATTTTTTTATATTTTCGATGTTTTCATATTTCGTAAAATTGTTGCCGTAAGTTGTAGTCAAATCGGCAAGTTTTATGATACTTTTGTTAAATTCCACACTCAAATTGTGCGCTATCAATTTTCCCAATTCATCAGACAATTTGGTTTGTTCGCCTTGAAAATTTTCTATATAATTCAAATTTATGCTTACATTTTCGGACGCGCCCGTCCATTTTTTTATTTCATCTCTTTTGTTTAAAATTTCTGTACACAGTTTTTTTGCCAAATTTTCCGAAATTAAATTTATATCCTCTTCAAAATTCTGAGCATAAATCGAAATAAAAAATAACTGAAAAGCACAAAAAAATAATATTTTATTCATAATCTTTTTTTTTAGATTGATAATTAGTAATTTACAAAACAAACTTTAAATCGCGCGTAACTATTTGGTAATCAGGGTTTTATTTGTTCTTCGCTGTCGTGATAATTTGTGTCGTTTCTCAATTTTCAATTTAATGAAATATTGTAATATCTTAAATCTGCAAGCCTTTTCATTACGAAAAAAGTTAACGGATTTTATGAAATAATTTAAGCTAAACCCGCACTTCGAGCCTTAAAAAAGTGTTGAAATACGGGTTTTATATTTTTATAATTTACAGATTTTACAAATGTATTTTTTTCTACAAATCCTTAATTATAAGCAAATTAACTAACCTTTAATTTTTTTCAAAAAAGAAACTTGGTAGCCATCTGTTTCAACTTTAATAATTTCAGCATTTGGATATTTTTCTGAAATTTTTTTGTAAGCCGCTTTGGCTTTCTTTTTTTCTGTAAAAAATCGGTAACAAGTGTAATATTCTACTTCGTCATTTTCTTTTAGCAGTTGTATATTGTGTACAACATCAACGCCATCTTTTATATAGTTTAAAATCAGTTCGTTACATTTGTTATCGCTGTCAGTTTTGTCCAAAACCACCATAAAAGCCTTAAATTTATTCTGGTTATGATTTATGGTCAAACTGGACATATTTTCGCTCAATTTTTGTATAATGGGCGTAAAAATAGAGTTCGGATTATCGGTTGTAAACTCCTCCCAACCATCGCAAGTGGTTGCAAAAGGATAAAATTCCGTGTTGAGTTGCCCATTGAAAAATGAGGGTTCTTCGTTTTTGCCAGATGATACAACTTTGTGAATATCCAAACAGGAAGCGATAGACAAATAAAAATCTTCTTTTATCAATTCGTAATATTTTGAATCTTTGAAATTCAAATCCATTTTTTCGCCAATTAGTATATTTTTCAAGTAGCCGGTAATGTCGAGGTACGGATATTCGCCGCCCATCGATTCCGAATAAGCATTTTTAAATTCTATATAAATTTTATAATCTTCGGGTGCAAATTTATTCAATTCCTCTTCAAACATTGGCGCAACGTCGAATACTTGTGGCATACCTTCTGCGTATATGCTATTGATTCCGATTTTCCCAATTTCTTCATCTATAGCCGACCACGTGGACTCGGAACTGTCAATTTCTTCATTGTAGTAATAGCCTAACAAAACTTTTTCCAGCTCCAAAATTAAGCTATCGCGCTGATTATAAATTGATAACAATTGGTCAAAAGACGTAATTTCAGTGTTTATAGAATTGATGTAGGCGTCAAATTGAGGTTTCAATTTAGGGGCATTTTCTTCAATAATTTTCGGCACAACTTCAAGGCTTACTCGCTCAATATGTTTAGGTGTAGCTTCCGACTTGTTTTCTTCTTTTGTTTCCTGTTCCGACGGATTATTTTCCGTGTTATTACAAGCTATTAAGGCAAAACTTAACGCTAATAAAAATAATAGTTTTTTCATTTTTTTTAATTATAGATTAAATATTTATTTCTTTTTTGTTTAAAATCATTCAATTTTGGTTGCCATTTTTCAACAATTTCTGCTTCGGAAGCTCCCGAAAGCAACATCTTTTGAGTTTCTGCGTCGCCCATCAGCAAATTGAACCAGTTTTTGTTGGTTATCAATTCAATATCGTTGTCGCACAAAGCCAAAAAATTGATAACATATTTCAGCGTAAATTGATGATTTATATTTTCGTTTCGTAAATCCAATCCGTAACAAATTTTACCTTTTTGTACCGGATTGGTTTGCTCAAATTTTATGTCGTGTGGCGTAAAAGTAAAGCGTCCAAAACGCTTGTCGGGATAGCCCAAAACCTGAAACGGAAAATCTGTGCCTCTACCAACGCTAAATTTTGTGGCTTCAAAAAAACAAAGCGACGGATACAGCCTCACGGAAATGTCGTTTGGCAGATTTGGCGACGGTTTTACCGGTAGCGAATAATGCTTTTGATGCGTATAATTTTTCACTTTTATCACTGTCAAATTGCAAATTCGATGATTGGTGAGCCAGCCTTCGCCGTTTATCATTTGAGCCAATTCGGCTGCCGTCATTCCGTAAACGACCGGAATTGGCAACATTCCGACAAACGAACGAAATTTTACCGTATCCAAAACCGGGCCCGCAACATAGTCGCCATTCGGATTGGGACGGTCTAAAATTATGAGCGGTTTATTGTACTCGGCGCAGGCTTGCATAAGCTCGTACATCGTACTGATGTAAGTAAAAAAACGAACTCCAACATCTTGAATATCATAAATTAACACATCAACGTCGGTTAGATTTTCGGCAGTTGGGCGTTTGTTTTTTCCAATGAGCGAAATAATTGGAAGGCCGGTTGTTTCGTCGGTATAATTTTTGAAATTTTTCCCGCGTTCGGCTTTTCCTCTAAAACCATGTTCGGGGGCAAAAACTTTTTTTATGTCCACTCCCAACCTCAACAAAGTATCCACCAAATGCGTATTTTTCACACGCGAGCTGTTGTTTACGACCAGAGCAACCGATTTATCTTTCAGCATCGGCAGATATTCTTCCATTTGCTCTGCCCCTACGTAAATAGTGGTATCGGGAGGAGAAGGTTGTGGCTTTTCTTTTGGTGAATCCGAATTGCTACACGAATAAAAAATTGTTATCAGCGAAAATAGATAAAGAAATGTAGTTTTCATAAAAATTATTTTACCTGCAAATTTATTATTAAAAAACAAAAATTAAAATAATTTTTTGTCAAAAATCAAGCAACACATTAATTAATATATAACAACATTTCTTCGTTAAATTAAAAATTGAAAATTATAATGCTGATTATCAGCAAGTTAAATAAAATTTTAATTTAATAATACGCTGGTTATCAGTGAGTTATGAGATATTAGTCAAGATTTTCAAGTATTTTTTTCATAGCAACAATTTTATTTTTATCAGGCAAAAAATATCCGATAGAATTATTTTTAATATCCTGTAAACCAACATTTTCGGACGTTTGATAGTCGCTTTTTACAAAAATTTTTGCAGAACTGTGAAACTCCCAAGTTTGTGTTTTTTCGACAATTTCTTTGAGATTATTTTCATTTATTCCGGCGCCGGGCATAATTATAATTCTTTGGTTTGCTTGTTTTATAATTTTTTGAAGATTTTGTAAACCTACGTAAGCCGTTGATTTACAGCCGGATGTTAGTATTCTGTCGGCTCCGGTTTTTATAACGTCTTCCAATGCTTTTTCCGAATTTTTCACCAAATCAAATGCTCTGTGAAAAGTTACCGACATTGGGCGAGCCAGCTCTACAAGCTCCAAATTTCGTTCTATATCGACCTCCAAATTTTCGTTCAAAATGCCCACAACCACGCCGTCAGCTCCAAGTTCCTTGACGATGCGAATATCTTGTTTGATAATCTCAAATTCGGCTTTGCTGTAACAAAAATCGCCACCGCGAGGTCGAACGATTACGTTCATTTGGGCTTCAATATTTTTCTGTACGTACGCAATAGCCCCGTAACTTGGCGTAGTTCCGCCGTCGTATATGTTGTCGCAAAATTCGATTCTGTCAGCTCCGGCGCTAGATGCCAAAATTGCTGCTTCGGGATTAAAACAACATATTTCCAATATTTTTTTCATCTGTTTTGTTTTCAATAGTTTGGTGTTTTTTTTATAACAACTTAATAATCAGTGTTTTATATGTTTGTGAGGGTTGTGCTATAACTCCTTGAAAATCAGAGTTGTAATTACTGTCGTGAGATAGAGACGCAGTGTGCCGTGCCTCTACGGTTTTGCCCGTTCTCAATTCTCAATTCTCAACTCTCATAATCAGCGTTTTATATGTTTGTGAGGGTTGTGCTATAACTCCTTGAAAATCAGAGTTGTAATTACTGTCGTGAGGTAGAGACGCAGTGTGCCGTGCCTCTACGGTTTTGGCCGTTCTCAATTCTCAATTCTCAATTCTCAACTCTCAACTCTCAATTCTCAACTCTCAATTTTAAAAAAGTTTTACTAATAAAATCCCAGACAACAACTCCGGTCGAAACCGAAATATTTAACGAATGTTTCGTTCCAAATTGAGGAATTTCGATACAAAAATCGCAAGCATCAACAACATTTTGCGCAACGCCTTTTACTTCGTGTCCCATAACGAAAGCATACTTTTTGTCGCTTGCGGGTTCAAATTTGTCTAACATAATTGCATTTTCTACTTGCTCTATTGCAATAATAGTGTAATTATTTGATTTTAAGTTATTTATGGCGTCTATCGTGTTCTCGTAATATTCCCATTCTACCGATTCGGTTGCCCCCAAAGCAGTCTTTTGAATTTCGCGATGAGGCGGTCGAGGGGTTATTCCGCACAAATAAATTTTGTCGCACAAAAAAGCGTCAGAAGTTCTAAAAACACTCCCGACATTGTTCATACTTCGGATATTATCCAAAACAATCGCAAAATTATTTTTTTTATGACTTTTAAATTCATCTACTTTGAGCCTGTTCAAATCTTGATTTAATATTTTTTTATTCATAATTACAGATGTTGAAACAAAAATTGAAACAAAAATTTTTATAAAAGATTAAAATGATTAATTTAGCCAAAATTTAATGCAAAATTAAAATCATTTTTTAATAAAATAAATAAAACGATGAATTTACACGAATATCAAGGAAAAAATATATTAAAAGAATTTGGAGTGGCTGTACCAACGGGCTACGTGGCTTTTTCTGCCGACGAAGCAGTGGAAGCTGCTCAAAAAATACAACAAACAACCGGCACCAACGTGTGGGCTGTAAAAGCTCAAATTCATGCCGGCGGGCGTGGAAAAGGTGGCGGCGTTAAAATTGCTAAAACCTTAGATGAGGTAAAAAAATACGCTAACGAAATACTTGGTATGCAGTTAGTTACGCATCAAACCGGACCTGAGGGGAAAAAAGTTAATAAACTTTTAATCGAACAAGGAATTTATTATCCGAACGAACAGGGCGAAATTGATGTTAAGGAATTTTATATGAGTATTTTGCTAAATCGGGCAACCGGACGCAATATAATAATGTATTCGCCCAAAGGCGGAATGGACATAGAAACTGTGGCTGCCGAAACACCGGAATTTATTTTCAAAGAAGAAATTGACCCAAGTACGGGCGTAATGCCGTTTCAGGCAAGAAAAGTGGCGTTCAATTTAGGACTGACCGGCAAGGCTTTCAAACAAATGACAAAATTCGTTGTTGCTTTGTACAATGCTTATTATCAGAGCGATGCTACAATGTTAGAAATAAATCCTGTTTGCAAGACTTCCGACGAATTGATTTTAGCCGCCGACGCAAAAGTAAAACTCGATGATGACGCGCTTTTCAGACATTCGGGATACGAAGATTTGCGTGATTTGACAGAAGAAGACGCAACCGAAGTAGAAGCCGGCAAATATGGACTGAATTTCGTAAAACTCGACGGCGACGTGGGCTGTATGGTAAACGGAGCCGGTTTGGCAATGGCAACTATGGATATAATAAAATTATCGGGCGGAAATCCTGCAAATTTTCTTGATGTAGGAGGAAAAGCAAATGCCAAAACTGTTGAAGCCGGATTTAGAATTATCCTCAAAGACCCAAACGTAAAAGCCATTTTGATAAATATTTTTGGCGGAATTGTGCGTTGCGACCGTGTTGCGCAGGGGGTTGTTGATGCCTACAAGTCGATTGGAAACATAAATGTTCCGGTAATTGTTCGTTTGCAGGGAACAAACAACGTTGAAGGCAAAAAAATAATTGACGAATCGGGCTTGAAAGTTAAGGGAGCTATCACGCTAGAAGAGGCTGCAAATTTGGTAGAAGAGGTTATGAAATAATGGTTGCATTTTTTAATCTTAAAAAAACTTAAAAAGTTTTTGTTTTAATTATAAAAAATACTATTTTTACAGTGTCAAAAAAATATAAAATTATGCTAAATAAAATTGAAGAAAATCGGAGTAGCCTAAATTTAACTCAAGAAGAATTGGCTGAAAAAGTAAACATTCCAGTAGCAACTTTGGATAAAATAGAAAATAAAAAACTAATGCCATCAATTTTATTAGCATTAAAAATCTCACTTGTATTAAAAACTGAGGTTGAAAAAATATTTATTTTGGAAGACACCGATTAAAATTTGTAGTATATTTCTTTTCATAGATTAAAAATTGAATGTTAATATTTTTTGCATTCAATTTTTTTTATGCCCGTAATTTTTCGTTGCCTTTTTTGGGGCTGGTATCTACAAAAAACGAATTTGATTTTTTTTTTTGGCAAATAAAATTTTCCCGCGTTATATTTTCGTCGATTCCCCACGTTCCGCGTCCCCGTATAGACGTTGCACGCAACGTCTATACAAAAAAAAGAGGCTATTGTAAAAAATAGCCTCAAGAAAATAAATGCGAAAAAAAGTAAATTTAAAAAATGTTCATTTTGTCAAGATTGTCCATACCGGCTTTTACAGCTTTGTATGAGCTATCCAATAATTCTCTTTCTTCGTCATTAAGTTCGATTTCAAGAACTTTGTCGATACCGTTTTTGCCAAGCACTGCGGGTACTCCAATGAAAACGTCTTTCAAACCGTATTCGCCGTTAAGATAAGCGCATACAGGTTCTACGCGTTTTTGGTCGTACAAAATGGATTCAGCCATTTGAGCAGCTGCATTACCCGGAGCAATCCAAGCCGAAGTGTTCAATAACTTAACGATTTCGCCACCGCCGGTTTGAGTTCTTTTGATAAGCGCATCGATTTTTTCTTTTGGAAGCAATTGTGTCAAAGGCACGCTACCAACGGTTGTATAACGTGGTAGAGGCACCATAGTGTCGCCGTGTCCGCCCATCAAAAGAGCATTGATGCTTTTGGTAGAAACTCCAAGTTCCAAAGCGATGAAAGAACGATACCTTGCACAGTCTAACATACCTGCCATACCGAAAATTTCGTTTTTAGGTTTGTTTTTTGCAGCCAAACTTGCAACGTATGTCATTACGTCAAGCGGATTTGAAACAATAATAATTTTTGCGTCAGGAGAGTATTTTACGATATTTTCGGTAACTTCTTTTACTATTGTTGCATTGATTTTTATCAAATCGTCTCTGCTTTGTCCGGGTTTACGTGTAACGCCCGATGTAATTATAACAATATCAGAATTTGCGGTAGCTTCGTAGTCGTTTGTTACACCTACAACGCGTGTATCAGAATTTCTCAAAGGGGCGCATTCCCATATATCAAGAGCTCTACCTTCGGCTTTGCCGGGGACAATATCAAATAAAACAACTGTTGAACACACATCTCTTTGTGCTAAGGCATCGGCAGCTGTTGCACCAACATTTCCTGCTCCTATTACTGTAATTTTTGCCATACTTTTTAATTTTAAATTTTTAAATTATATTTTTGCCAAAATTATAATTAATCATTTTTCTTTACAAATTTATTTTACATATAATCCGCAGGTATTTTTGTTCTGAAAAGTCCAAATGTCTGAAAGTAAGGACAAACGCAGGTTTGAGGCTTGCAAGCATAGTTGTCGTTCTGTTTTGCTCAAAAAAAGAGCATTTGCTTGGAGGGTAGGCTATTGGGGCAGGTGGCAGGGATATTTCGGATTTTAATTATTTCAAAAAAAATAAACTTTTAATTCTTATTTCATAAAAAATAATGTCCAGAAGGGAGCGAAAATTAAATAAAAAAATAATCAGTAAGGTTCAGCAGGCTACCGACAAGGCAATAAAAAAGCATTTGTTGATTGAGCCTAACGACAAAATACTGGTTGGATTGTCGGGAGGTGTCGATTCTTTGGTGTTGTTGGATAATTTGGCAAACAAAAAGAAATATTACGGCTTTGATTTTGATTTGCAGGCTGTACATATAAATGTGTCGAATATTGCCTACAAAGTAAATCGAGATTTTTTGACCGATTTTTGCAAAAAAATAAACGTTGAGTTGCTGTTTGTGGAGCGAGAAATAGATATTGATGAAACTAAAATTACGAACAACCCGTGTTTTATTTGTTCGTGGAACAGACGAAAATTGCTTTTCAATTATGCCAACGAAAATAGCTACAACAAGCTGGCATTGGGACATCATCGCGACGATGCGATAGAAACTTTTTTGATGAATATGATTTATCACGGTTCTATCAGTTCGTTGCCGGCAAATTTGTCGATGTTTGAGGGCAGAATGCAACTTATTCGACCGATGATTTATCTGGACAAAGAACAAATTTTATCTTATGCAAAAATTAAAAATATTGAACCTCAAATTAAAACTTGCGAATTTGACAGCGATACGAACCGCCGAAAAATGGGGAGCGTTTTGGCTGAAATGGAAAAATTCCACCCCAAAGTAAAACAGAATATTTTTAATGCAATGTCGAATATTTATGACGAGTATCTGCCGAGCTAAAAGATACGACAAAAATACTTTTTTTACAAAAAAAACACTATCTTTGCATACATAATCGAAATATTACAACTGTGCAAATATTAAATCCTTTATACGATAGTGCTTTTAAGTACTTGATGGAAGATAATAATATCGCAAAAATTATTCTTTCCATAATTTTAGATGCTGATGTTGTTTCTTTGCAAGCAAAACCACAAGAAACTTCTGTAAATAACGGCTTGATGCGATTTGATTACAAGGCTGTTGTACAATACGCAACCGGCGAATATAAAACTATCTTGATAGAAGTGCAGAAATACAACAGTCCAAATCCGATAAGAAGATTTAGAAAATATCTTGGCCTAAATTATACACTTACCGAAACTATTTTGACCGAAGATGGCGAAAAAGAAGATGCGTTACCGTTGGTGGCTGTTTATATTCTTGGCTTTGATTTGTCGGAGTTTGATTGCCGGATTGTAAGAGTTGATAATCGATTTTATGATGTCGTTGGAGAGAAAATATTAAATGTAAAAAGCAATTTTGTTGAAAAATTGAACCATACGAGTTATATTTTGATAGCTAAAAATAAAAATGTAACATTTAAAAATACTTTGGTAGAACAGTTATTAGAGCTTTTTATACAAAAAATGCAAGGCGAAGAATCAAATTTTATTATTGAAATATCAGAGCAAAATTTTAATGAAAAACTCATTCCTGTAATTGAACGTTTAAAAAGAGCTACGTTAGATGAAGACCTTTTGCGAAAAGTGGAACTTGAACAAGACTACATAGATACTGAAATATCAAAAAATCAGCAATTAAAAGAAGCCATTGCAAAATTAGAAGAAGAGCGTCGCCAGAAAGAAGAAACCAAAATAAATTTTGCTAAAAAGATGTTGGAATACGGCGAACCGATTTCGGCTATTATTGAAGCGACCGGCTTAGACGAAGAAGCCATTAAAAAATTGAAATAAAAATTGAAAATAATGAAAAAAATAATTTACGTAATTTTATTAGGTGTAATACCTTTTTTGTTTGCGTGTGAAAACACAAGTCAGACTACTGAAAACGAGGACGTTACCGAAGAACAAACTGATTGTTCGTTAGGTATGGACGATTTTAGAACTTTTTGCGGCCTCAAAAGTGGACAAACCTTAGACGATGTTATTGAGTTGTACGGCGACCCCGACAGTTTGCAACCGGTTGATAAAGACAGTTATTGGGCTTATTATTTTACAACTTCTGCGCACCCTTTGATTTTTGAGATTAGTGCAATTGATAAAAAAATTTGGTCTATTGGCATTGAAGCGCTTTCTGTGAAAAATTATGAAAAAGATATTGCTGAAATAATAAATTTATATAAGATGGAGGAGTGTAAGGGCTACTTGTTGGGCAAAGAAAAAGATATTGTAGAAAAAATTATTGGCAAAGATTTTTCAAAAACCGATGAACAAGATTGTTTTACGTATGATTACTATTTTTCTGATGAAGTGCAAGTTTCTTTAAGTTTTTATGAAGAGCAAGACTATAAATGTACACAAATTGTAGTATTCTTTATGGAGCAAATACCGGAACATTTATTTGAGTAAATAATAACTGATTGTTGGTGGTAATGTGTTGATGCTCAATGCTTTACGTTGAGGATTGCAAACATCCATCGCTATGCGATTATAAAAGCCCCGTATGGAATTGAAAAATGCGGGGATTAAAAATTTGTACCCAAAAAAAAGTTCTATAAAACACAATATACGCCTAATGAAACATTTTATTTTTGCTCAAAAAGCTACGGAAAAAACTGCCAGTTAAATCTAAAATTTACTCCATAAGAAAAATATTTTCTTTTAGAATTTAGTAATAAAATTTGGTTATTCAGAGGTATTTTTACGAATGTTCCTATTTTTAGCGAAAGATTTTTGTTCAGTCTGTATTCCAAGCTAAAATCGTTGTAAAACCAGTAATTTATATCTGTAAAAATACCTTTTATTATACCCTCATTTTTCAGTTGTTCTATCTGATAATTGTTGTAAATCGGGAAGCCAAAAACTAAGCCCGTGTTCAGATAAAACCAGAAATTATTTTTTCTGAAATAATATCCAAATTTAACCGGAATATCGATGTAGCGGATAGTATTTTTACGCTTTGAAACGTTATGGCTATGAATTGTGTCATATAAAAATGTGTAATTTGTGTCGTATTCTGTTATTTTTGTAGAATCATACAACGCTCGCCATACGCTGTCGCCCACCAATAGCGAATCGGTGTCCAAATACCAAATTGTATCAACCTGCCAAAACGTAGATTCTTTGATGTTTTGAATAAGCGAAGTATCTATTGTTTTCCAAAAATCATTTATCGAAAAATAATCCTTGTATTTTGAATATTGCACTCCAAGCGAGTAATTAAAAAAACGATTTCGCAAATTCGCTTCAATCCCATAACTCGCATAGTATAAGTTGTTTATGGAATCTAAAACGTTGAAATTATTTGTGTTTTTGGTTCTGAAAAAGCCAAATTCAAAAATCGGACTTACTTTCAAATAATTTATGCCACATTCCTTTTTGGGCAAAAGCGATTTGTGGATTATTTGAGGTGGTTTTTTGTCTTTTTCTTGAATAATATTTTTATTTTTTTCATCTTCCGACACCAGAACTTTCAGGTGCATTGTCTTTATTATATATAATGTGTCGTTTTGCCAAATCGAATCCAAAGTATAAATTGTGTCGATTTTTGGTTGCGCATTTGCAAAATTTACACAAAAAAGCAACAAAAAAATAAGCAATATTTTGAGTTTGGTTATTTTTTTTAAAAAATTGTAAAAAAATATTATTTTAGTTTGTCTTTGCATCAAAAAATATTTAACAAAGGCTAAAATAGAGTTTTTGTTGAGAATTGTGAAATTTTTTTTGTTTTTTTATTAAAGAAAAGCGCAATTCTACTGTGCAATTTTTCAAATAAAATTAAAATGAATTTCTTTTTTACCAAAAAAAAATTATTTTTGCTCTAAACTTGTAAAAATAACACTATGGCAAAAATTGGCACAGTTGGCAATTACGACGACAAAGTACGCTCCGATTGTCAAGTATCTTTTGAATTAACCGAAAATGGTGGACAACAAATAGACTATTCGGGCAAACTGAAAACGCTATTTGGACAACAAATCACAAAATTAGCCCACCGGATTTTGGATTTCTACAAAATCGAAAACTGTAAATTAACCATCAAAGACAAAGGCTCGTTGGACTTTGTTTTGGCAGCGAGAATTGAGGCCGCGATAAAACTAATTATCGAAACCGACAAAGAATTTTTGTTGCCACAAATCGAACAAAACAAGCAAAGCACAACCAAAGACGCATTTCGTTTGTCGAGGCTCTATTTGCCCGGCAATACTCCAAAACTGATGATTAACGCCGGAGTTCACAAACCAAACGGCGTAATCCTTGACCTCGAAGATGCTGTTGCTCCGCCCAAAAAGTACGAAGCCCGATTTATCGTGCGCAACGCTCTGCGAAGCGTAGATTTTTACGGAGCCGAAAAAATGGTGCGTATCAATCAGATACCCAAAGGTTTAGACGATTTGAAATACATCGTTCCGCACAACGTAAACTGTATTCTTATTCCGAAAGTCGAATCGGCAAGTCAAATAAAACAAATCGACGAGGAGATTGCCAAAATAAAAAGGGACAACAACAACCCCATTTGGTATATGCCGATAATCGAAAGTGCTTTGGGAATCGAAAACGCTTACGAAATAGCCACAGCATCGGAAAATATAGTTGCGTTAGCCATTGGTTTAGAGGACTTTACCGCAGATTTGGGCGTGCGACGGACAGCCGAAGCAACCGAATCTTTTTACGCCCGAACCCGCTTGGTGAACGCCTGCAAAGCCGCCGGTATTCAGCCGATAGACTCTGTTTTTTCTGATGTTTCGGATATGGAAGCATTGCGAAAAAATGTTGAAGTTTCAAAATCGTTAGGATTTGAGGGAATGGGCTGTATTCACCCGCGACAAATCAAGGTTATACACGAGGCTTTCAGACCATCGGACAGCGAAATCGAAAAAGCTCAGCGAATTGTTGATGCTTTCAACGAAGCTCAAAGCAAAGGCTTGGGCGTTGTATCGTTGGGTTCAAAAATGATTGACCCGCCGGTAGTTAAGCGTGCTATGCAAACTTTGAAAAAGATTGAAAATGAATAAAAAAATAACATTTTTGAGCATTTTGGCAATTTTGTTTCTTACAGTTTCTTGTTCAAAAGCAAAACAGGAAGAAAAAGACAGAAACGCCTATTTGCAAGAAAACAATATAACCGTAGAACCAACCGCAAGTGGTTTGTATTATATTGAAAATAAGGCAGGTACGGGCAGAAAGGCCGAAAACGGAGATGTTGTAAAAGTGCATTACACCGGAAAATTATTGAACGGCGAAAAGTTCGATTCTTCGTACGACCGCAACGAACCATTTAGGTTTACGCTTGGCAAAGGTCAGGTCATAAAAGGTTGGGACGAAGGCGTGGCGTATATGAAAGAAGGAGGAAAAGCAACGCTGATTATTCCGAGCAATTTGGGATACGGCGACAAAGATTTTTATTCAATTCCGGCGTATTCGACCTTGATTTTTGAAATAGAACTTTTGAAAATTAAGAAATAAATTTTAATAAATTAAGAAAAATATCACAATGAAAAAATTTAGTATTTTATTTATGATTGTTGCAATGTTTATGTTTGGAGCTTGCAACAGTTCCGAAAATGAAAGCAGTGCAAACAACGAAAAAAGTGAAACATCAGAAGAAAAAAACACTGAAATTCAAAAAGTAGAAGAAGCGCAAACTGCTCAAAATAGGAAAGCAGAAGAGGCGCAAATATCAAAAACATTAACGAATGCAGATATTCCAAAATACATCAAAGACAATAACATTACGGTAGAACCCACCCCTACGGGCTTGTATTACGTTGTAAAAGAGGAAGGTACAGGCGATAAAGTAAAAACAGGCGACATTGTATCGGTTCATTATTCCGGAACTTTGTTAGACGGTAAAAAATTCGATTCGTCTTACGATAGAGGAGTACCTTTTGACTTTCAAATAGGTTCGGGCAGCGTTATTGCCGGTTGGGACGAAGGTATTGCGTTGATGAAAGTTGGCGAAAAAGCAAAATTGATTATTCCGAGCGAATTGGCTTACGGCGACAAAGCCGTAGGTGGCGTAATTCCTGCAAATTCTCCTTTGATTTTCGACGTTGAATTGGTTGAAATAAAAAAGAAATAAAATTATTTGAAATCCGCATTATGTAGTAGAATTTTGTTGTGAGTCTCAAAGTACGATAAAACAACGTAGAACAACAGCCTATGATTTTTGTAAATTAACTAAATCTCTTGAAGTTGTTTGAGCAAATAATAGATTTTTACTACATAATTTTCTTTAATTAAATTTATAAAACTTTTATAATCATTTAATTATCAATTAAATTTTTCTTGAAAAAATCATAAAATACGGTGTTAAATTTTTAATCAAAAACTTTGTAAGTACAGAATTGAATTTTATCTTTGCAGGGAAGGTTAACAATTTTACACAATTCAACAAGCAGGCTATAATTTATTTTAATCACTAATAAAAACTTATAAATTATGTATTTAACAACAGTAAAAAACAATATTTTTTTGGGAGTATTGGTGCTTTTAGTTCTTTTCAGTACACAAATAACAAAAGCACAAGAAGTATTTTTGCCTTATTATACCGGTTTTGACACCGAAGAGGAACAAGCCGGGTGGAAGGAATATAAAACAGCGGACTCTTGTTTACTTGTTCATTGGACAATTGCAGAAGTTGGATACTCTAATCCTCATTCAATAACCCATTCCTATGCTCCATCAACTGACGTAACTATCGGGGACAATTGGTTTGTTTCACCCGGATTTTCAATCGGTAATGGAGGTATGTTAGATTCTATCAGATACAAATTTTCAGGATATTCTAAGCCGGGTGCGGGAGATACCATTGCCATATATTTGCTCAATGGTTCACAAAATCCGTCCATAGCAACTTCTAAGATTTTATTGTTTGATTTTAGAGGCGATGAGTATATCAACGACTATAAATATCATGTAAAAACAGGTATTAGCTTACCTGCTATAGATGGTACAAGTTATTTGGCAATCAGATACAGGAATGATGATTGGGATTCTAATTGGTTAACCGTTGGATTTGATAATATATCTGTAAGTTCTATAATAAATATCAAAGAAACGAGGGGAAATAAAGAAATAAAAATATTCCCCAATCCTTCTTCCGGTATTTTTACGGTTCAGAGTCCTCAAAAAATACAATCAATTAAAGTGAGTGATAATGGCGGAAAAATTATATACCAATCAAGTATTGTGAGAAATAATATTACAAAAATTAACTTATCCGATTATCCTAAAGGGATTTATGTTGTCAATATAACACAAAAAAATAAAGTAATAACAGAGAAAATTGTCATTCAATAAATTTAATATAATGCAATGTGTAAAGTATTTATAATCAGTTTGTTATGTGTTATTATTTTACTTTTTTAAAAGTTTATAAACACTCTATTAGGAGGAAGAATAAAATGTATCACACGTAGGGCTATCGGCTGGTTACAAGGAATTTAGTTGCCAAGAACGCAAAAATTTTGCAAAGAACAAAGAAGAGCGTTTTGGGGTGGCAAAAAAGCCAAAAGAAAAGCCCAAAATCAAAAAAAATAAATAAATAAATGAAAAAAACACTATATTTAGTAATAATTTTGTCATTTTTTATGGCATGTAAATCACAAAAAAGTATGACCAGAGCAGAACAAGAAAATCAACAAATAAAAGATTATTTGAAAGAACAAAAAATAAAAGCAAAACCCCAAGAATCGGGACTGTATTATGTTGAAACACAAGAAGGTACAGGCAAACAAGCCAAAAAAGGCGACAAAGTAAAAGTACACTATACGGGCAAACTTATGAACGGCAAAAAATTTGATTCGTCGCACGACAGAGGCGTACCGTTTGAGTTTACTTTGGGAGCAGGCAGAGTTATAAAAGGCTGGGACGAAGGCATTGCATTGATGAAAGAGGGCGGAAAAGCAACTTTGATTATTCCAAGCGAATTGGGATATGGTTCGCAAGAAATTCCAAACGTCATTCCTGCTAATTCGATTTTATTATTTGATGTTGAACTTGTAGAAATTAAATAGTATGTTTACAGATTATAATTTAATAAAAAATGCAGCCGGCAGACTTGTACCGGATAACATAAACGGACAGCCGGCAATACCTTTTCAGGGTGTAGATAAATACAAAGCCGAAGGTAGAAAATATGGTAAAAAATTAAGTCGTATTGCTGACTATCCGAACGGCAATAAAATGATAGCTTCGTTGCGTGAGGCGCTTATAAAATCGGGCTTGCGCGACGGTATGACTATTTCTACACATCATCATTTCCGAAACGGAGATTTGTTGGCTAATATGATTTTTGATATAGCTAAGTCGTTGGGTGTTAAGAATTTACGCTGGTTTCCGTCGGCGTCGTTTCCGTGCCACGAACATTTGTTGCAGTATCTCGAAGACGGCACTATCAGCCACATCGAAGGCAGTATGAATGGTCCTTTGGGACGCTTCTGTTCTAACGGAAAAATGTCCAAAATGGCGGTTTTGCGCTCGCACGGTGGTCGTTATCAAGCGGTTCAAGACGGCGAGGTGGAAATTGATATAGCCGTTATTGGCGCCGGAAGTGCCGATATTTTTGGTAATGCTAACGGTCTGGAAGGTGCATCTGCAAGCGGTTTGCTTGGTTTTGCACTTGCCGATTCGGAATACGCCGACAAAGTAATTGTGGTTACGGACAACATCAAACCGTTTCCGTGTATTCCGTGGCAAATTCAGGGTAATAACGTTGATTTTGTGGTCGAAATTGACAAGGTCGGGATACCTGAAAAAATTGTTTCGGGAACAACTAACGTAACTAAAAGTCCTGACAGACTGCTACTTGCAGAAATGACAGCCAAATTTTGCGATGCTACCGGAATTATAAAAGACGGCTTTTCGTTTCAAGCCGGAGCCGGCGGAACGGCCTTGGCTGTTGGAAATTATTTTGCCGAAATTATGCGAAAAAAAGGAATCACAGCCGGTTTTGCGCGGGGTGGCAGCAACAAATATTTGGTAGATATGTTGAACGAGGGATTGGTTAAGTGTATTTTGGACGGACAAACCTTTGATTTATACGGAGTTGAATCTATGCGTACCAATTCGCAACATACTTGGACAAGCCCATTTACGAGCTACAATTATCACGGAAAAGGCAATTTTGCACAACTTGTAGATGTTGTAATTTTGGGAGCTACCGAAGTTGATGTCAATTTCAACGGCAACGTGGTAACTCACTCAGACGGCTATTTGTTGCACGGAATAGGAGGTTGGCAGAATTGTTTGTACTCAAAAACCGTTATTTTGCCGGTACCTTTGTTCCGCGACCGCATACCTGTTATTGTTGATGAGGTTACAACGCTTTGCGGACCCGGCGAATTGATAGATGTTATTGTAACTGAGCGTGGTATAGCAATAAATCCGCTCAGAACCGATTTGATTGAAAAAGCAAAAAAATCAAATTTACCGATAAAATCAATTCACGAGTTGAAAGCCGAAGCCGAACGAATTTGCGGAAAAGCTCAAAAACCGGTACTTGGCGACGAGGTTGTTGCCGCAATAAAATGGGTGGACGGAACTGTTATCGATTCTGTGAGACGAGTTGTGGAAACCAAATAGTAAGTCGGCAAAAAACGTATTTTGTTGTTATTTTTTTATAAATTAACCGCAAAAACGCTAAGGATTTTGCAAAGAACGCAAATGAAAACTTTGCGTTCTTTTTGCATATCAACTTTTGTGGACTTTTTTGTTAAATTGTAATTTTTGGAAAGATAATATGCTGATTATCAATGAGATATTAGTTGTTTAAAAATATTAATAAGTCACTATAAAAAAGACAAAAAATGAGAAATATTGTTATTGTAGTTTTGTTTTTTACATTTTTCAGTTGCGAAGCACAACCGACAAAAAATTTTAAAATAGTACCAAATTGGCAAAAAGGAGAAGTAAAAGAGATGATTGTTCAACAATCGGGGGCATTTACAGTGAATGGACAGGAAACCCCATTCCCAACAGAAATTAAAGAGAAATATTCAATTGAGATAATTGACCAAACAGAAAAAGGTTATATCGTTGAATGGAAAATCCTTGATAAAGATAAGGAATTTGAAGAATTAGAATTTATGAAGGAATATTTATCTAATTTCAAATATGTAATTGAGACCGATTTAAACGGAAATTTTAAAAATTTATCTAATTGGAAATCGCTGATTGAATTGAATAAAAATCTGAAAGAAAAAATTATATCGGGAGCTAAGAAAGAAAATATCAGTCAAATTGAATTGGAAAGTATTACAGAACAAATAAATCTGGCCGAAACTAAAATTGAATTGATAGTAATGTGTCATAGCCTAACGGACGTATTTCATAGTAGTTACGGCGAAGAAATTAGTTTAAATGATACAATTTTAGAACCGACGACTGTTCCTAATCGTAATTTTAAAGACGGAATTCCTGTTACGCTTGAAACAATAAGCCAAGAATTGGATAATGATAGAATTAGCATAAAATGTACTAATATATACGACTACGAAAAATTAAAAGACTTATATAATAAAAATTTTCCGGACCAAGAATACAAAGAACAAAAAATTACTTCTTATAGCAATTTTATATATAACAGACAGACAGGGTGGTTTGAGAAAATTTCGTTTTATTATGAATTAGAGGAGGGGGAAAGTAAGAACTCTACAATAATTGAATATATAATCCAATAATAGACAATATCTATGTCGGATTGAGGTTTATGGTGTTGATTATCAGTCGGGTAGGGTGGTTAGATGTTGTTTAAAAATATTAATTTAGACGTATTCAGAAAAAACAAACAGTGCCCGATAAAAAGCAAATAATATTCGTGTTCTCCGACTTGCATTCGATTATAAAAAAAACGTATTTTGATGTCTTTTGCAAAAAACGAGGTTTTATAAGTTAAAAATGTGCTGTAAGTTGCTGATTATTAAAATATTGACATTTTCGGAATGCGCTAATTTAGGCGTATTCCGAAAATACAAATCCCCCGATTTACATCGAGGGCTAC
>PDWI01002264.1_pt1 | contig 29230 bp, 27 predicted proteins | sample 1430891 | NCBI WGS metagenome assembly PDWI01 (sample SAMN01162508, study PRJNA174530) | Oral metagenome, whole genome shotgun sequencing project. | biome: Marine environment; feature: Marine mammal; material: Swab sample of the gingival sulcus; isolation source: swab sample of gingival sulcus... | reverse complement strand
CCAAAAAACCAAAGAGAATCGATGTTCCATGCTACAGGATTTAGATAATGGAAGGCAAACCGAAATAGATTTTATAAATGGCTACTTTTTAAAAGTTGCGGAACATGAGAATATGGAGCTTCCTGTAAACTCAACCCTGGTCAATGCAGTGAAGGTTATTGAGGGCAAAAATCATGTAAATTAATCGGAGAAATAGAAATAAAAAGTTATTGCAGGAGATTAGCCCAGGGTAAATAATGAATAAAAACTGTTTAAATCAAAGGGTGCCATGAAATTTTTTTTATCACAATTAGTATTTATAATAGCTCTCAACTTTCCCTTAAATTCATTTGCAGGGCAGCAAAAGATTCAGGAAAAAACAAAAACTCCAATTCCTGCAGATGATAAAAAAGAGAAAGTTAAAAAATCCAAAAAATCGGAGGAGAAATCGGAGGAGAAAAAGAGCGCAGCAGATGCAGAAAAGGAAAAGAAACTCAAGGCAAAAGAGCTGGCCAATGACAAAGTCAAGTTAGAAAGAATTACAGAAACCCTGAAATATGGCATTCAAAAAGACCGCATGGAAGCCATAAAGCTAATGGACAAAATACACGACAGTTCTCTGAGAGAAAAAGCCCTTTCCCAACTCCCGGGGGTGATTACAAATGAGGAAGATTCAGAGATAAAGAGAACAGCCATTTCCATGGCAGGAAAATTAAAATACAGGAAGGCAATACCGGCCATTATAAAATCACTGGAAAATTCAAATGACGATGTGGTCATAGATGCCTCATACGCCCTAAACAAACTCAAGGCAATGGAAGCAAAGCCCAAACTAATTGCTCTTCTAAAAAAGCGAGACCTGACCCAAAACTCCAACATTACCGATTCTTTCATCATCACCCTGGGGGAGCTAAAAGCAAAGGAACTGATTAAATTTGCAGTGGAAAACATAAATAATACCAAAACAAGTAAAATGGCCAGAGAAAGACTGGTGCTCTTTGTGGGTAAGGTTGGTTCTACGGCGGAAAAGGACTTCCTTTTAAAGATATATAACGATGATGACGAAGATCTACTGATAAGAGCCTATGCGGTCAAATCCATTGGAACCATAAAAATAATATCGGCAAAGAAAGATATTAAGGAAAAAATAAAAGAAATCAAATCACTGCCCTTTAAAAAGAGGGCCAAGTATTACAATCTCTTCATCAACTCCGTTGCCACCTTGGTAAAGCTGGGGGATAATGCGGCAGTCCCCCTGCTAATGGATTCTCTCAGAAGCAATAGTGCCGGCGTGAGATATAAGGCTGTAAATCTCATCAAAGATTTTAACGATGAAAGAACAATTGACATTTTAAAATACAAGATGAAAAATGATCCAAGTAGCAAGGTCAGGGCTGCTGCAAAAAAGATACTAAAAGACAAGGGTCTCCTTGAAGAAGACAAAAAGAAGTCCAAGACCAAAGATAAAAAAGAATCTTCCAGGGAAAAAATAAAATCCGGTAAGAAAAAATGAACAGTATAGAGAACAAATATGAGAGAAAGGGCATTGGAGACCGAACAAAGGAGATAATCACACTTTCTATCTTCATAGCCATACTGGCATTGACAAGTGTAATTCTCGTAGATGCAATAGTATATCCATTTTCCAAATTTGTCATCAACAATGTGACACTATACAATATCATATTCAAATATTCCATACTGGGGCTGGGACTTTTATTTTTTGTCTTGTACCTAAAACAAAAAATCAGCTATGCCGGCAAAACTCAAAATTCAAGAAGTAAAATCCTTATCTATTTACTCACAAGACCATTCCACTATCTTTCTCTATTGCTAATAGTGCTCATAATAGTCTCTGCAACGTTAGCGCTTATATATATACTTTTCAGCAAAAACTACTTCTTTCTCTATGAATTGAGCTCAGGGAAATGATCCATGGCCACACTCAAAAGCTTTGACCCATATTTTCAAAATTTTCCCCAAATATCCCAGCCTGATAATTTTAATGAATTCTGGAAGAAGTCACTCGCTGAAATGAAGAAAATTCCCATTGAGCCTGAAGTAAGAAGAAATAAGAGAAAGGATTCCTCTAAATTTCAGGCCTATGAAGTATATTACAATGGATTTTTGAAGACTCGAATGCATGGGATCCTGTATACCCCGGTAAATATAAAAAAAAGTTCTGTGATAATTCACATTCACGATTATAATAGCACCTTTCCCAGGGGACTGACCAAAGTGCTCCCTGATAAATTTTCACATTTCCTTCTGATCCTGCGAGGGCATTCCATGCTAACTCCTCACAACGAAGAGGAAAGCGAACAAGAGGTTAACAAAACACCGGGATACATGGTGGAAAACATTCTTGATCTGGAAACATATTACTTAAAATCGGTATATCTTGATGTATTGAAATCAATAGATATGCTCAGACTTGTTAAAACAATTGACTGTGGTAAGATTGGAATAATTGGCAAGGGACTGGGGGCAGCAGCAGCATTTTTTACAGCAGCATTTAATGAGAGAATTGCAGCCCTGGTCTGTGAATCTCCACAGCTTTGCAATATACCCATGAGTCAAAATATTTCAACAAGTCAAATAACTGAAGAAATAAATGACATCATAGCCATTCAAAAGCAAAGAAAGGATATGATAAAAAGCAACCTCAACTACTGTGACCTGAACAACTTTGCTCTGGGCATCAAATGCCCGGCATACTTTATAACAGGTTTAAATGACCACATCTCCCCAAGCGAATGCACAATGGGACTTTTTAATTTAATTACATCGGAAAAAACAATTGAAGTCTATCCCGATGGAGACAATTCCTGCGGGTCAGGTCCCCAGGCCGGAAAATCAATGCAGTGGTTAGCACGAACAATTGAGAAGTCCCTATGAATGACAAAATTCTATCCTGAAATATAGGGGACAAAACTGGCTCCTCCAACAACCTCCTTGAAGAACTCCCCTTCCCCCTTATTGATATAGCGAGTAATGGTGTGGCTCTTACCTCCCCCTCCCAGGGGAATAAGCAAAATTCCATTTAAGTTGAGCTTTCCTAAAATATCTTCAGGGAGAACATCTGCTCCGGCAGAAATAATTATGCGATCAAATGTTTCTTCAAGAACATTGAAGTCACCGGAACATAGAACATCCACATTTTCATAGTGAAAATGCTCCAGTACAGCCTTTGACCGCTCAGCAAGCTGGGGAATTATTTCCATTGCCACAACAGAACGGGAAAGGAGGGATAGAACAGCCGCCTGGTATCCCGAACCGGAACCAATTTCAAGAACAGTTTCGTCTCCCGAAAGTCTTAGAGCCTGGACCATGGTGGCAACTATGGAAGGAGTGGAAATGGTTTGACCAAAACCTATGGGAAGGGAGGTGTCATCATATGCTCGAAAACAGAGGGCTTCGGAAACAAAGAGATGGCGCGGGACCCGGTACATTGCCTCAAGAACTGAACCGGAAGATATCCCCTTTCTCTTCAACTTACGAACCATCTCTCCACGAACTCGCTCCATTGAGTCGTTGCTATGGTACAAAATAGCCCCCCTCTTCCATGCCCCTCTGCCCGCGATATTCCACCTCAACCTTAAGGTCTGTCCACCATTCTCCCCTGGGAACCTTCTTGGTTGATTTATATATCAGTACATAGCGATATTCCGGAGATTTCTTAACTCGATCATAAATTTTTCTGAGGCCATGAACATCAGAAACTCGCATTATTTTCCCCCCGGTTTCCTTTGCAATGCGTGTCAAGGTAGCATTGGGCTTTGAAAAAGTTGCAATATTTATCTGCACAAAATGCGCCCTGGCATAGTCGATGATAACATCGGGAGAATACTTGTCAAATGCCCCATTCTCGGGCTTGCCCCTGGTAACTAGAAAAACAGATCTGTGGTCCAGACGAGGAACCAGTTCTGACACCGAGCGATAAAGGGCATCACCCAGAGCATCTCCTGCACCATAGCTTCGCTTTCTAATTTCCTTAAGAGCTTTTCGTCTGCTCCAACTGAATTTCGATCCGGGCCAGACACCACTGTTGTAGTTCATTATCATGGCTCTGTCATTCACTCGCATCTTTTTTAAGACAAAATCCGCTACCCAGGGGATATCCCCATGACTTCCCCTCATGGAATTTCTTCTATCAATCAAAAATACAAATGAGGCCGAGTTAAATTTACGATTCTTTAAATAGTTGGTATAAACCCTGCCTGAGTAAGAATTATCTTCCTTTATTTTAAAATTGGAGGAGCGGAGTCCATATATGGGATTCCCACTGCGGTCTCGAACATTGAGATATATGGCCACCGTAGGATAACTCGCCGCATCAATGGAGGTGATGTCCAAATCCAAATTAGTATATTGTTTCTTCAAAGGAGAAAGACAGTAAACCCTGTTGAGTGCAGAATCAAGCACATAGAGAAAACCATCATGTCCCTGAACAGAGGCCACGGCTCTGAGACTTTTCATTCTGTCCCTTTCTCCTGCCAACTTAACAGTGGCACCGGTCAGGGGATCATAGGTAAAGACCCCTGTTTTAACATCACTTATGAGAAGAAGGTTCCCCAGAAGAGAAATTCCTCTGGGAGCGGAAATCATATCATTCTTAATGTCACGGAAAAAATTCCCCCAGAGATCATAAACGGAGATGACCCCCTTCCCCGAATCAGTAATATAAAGTTTATCTCCCAGGACAGCCAAATCCGAAGGTTTATAGAGATAGCCCTCATCCTCTCCCTTTATACCAAAGGCAAGAATAAAATCTCCCTTGCTGCTGAACTTTTGAATGCGACAATTTCCCGAATCAACCACATAGAAGTTTCCCTTTGAATCAAAGGACACTCCTTCGGGACCGTGGAACTTGCCCTTGGAATTGCCCGTTCCACCTATCCTTTGAAGCACCTTCCCCTTCATGGTCATCATATAAACGAGGTCATTTTTAAAATCACTCACAACAAAGATTCCATTTCTCAAATCTATGCCATAGAGACCTCCAAAAAGCGTTGGTCTGAAGACATCCTCGCCCATGCCGCGGATATTTATCTTCACCACCTTGTTTGAAGTGAATGCGGGAATATATATATTGTTTTCCCTGTCCATTACAAGGTCCATGGCACCTCTGAAAGAAAAACGATTTAAATAAGCCGATTTAATGACATCTTTTACAACATATTTTCGGGCAATTCCACTTTCCAGTCCCGATTTAATAAAATTGAGATAATCTATTTTATTCTTTAAAGATATTTTTTCAGGATATATTCCCGCTGCCTTTTCATACTCAATTAGGGCAAGTTCCGAAAGCCCGGCAAGTTTATATGACCGAGCTAAATAATCCCTTGCGGAGTAATAATCGGGATAGGTGGATAGAGCCTTTCGAAAGAACTCAACAGCCGCCAGATATTGCATATTATTGAAGTAAACAATGCCCTTCTTAAAATCCTTCCTGGCCACCTCATAGTGAGCCAACCTGTCCCCCGCAGAAAAAAGTGAAGCTCCGGGAGAAATGAGAGTGAAGATTAAAAGGCAAAGTATTGCCATAAAATTTCTATTTTTCACAGAAAGCTCTCCGAAAATTCCTAATACGACATAATATCTATAATTTCGTAAATATTGAAGAATGTCAATTCTTTTATGAAATAAATTGGAAGGGTAGCAGATAAATAAAAGGTGCCAGGCATAAAAAGATTAAAAGGAAGAATTTTTTTACTCATAGTCCAATACCTCTTCGCCTCCACTGCAAAAACATTTAGAAAATCTCAATTTTTTTCGAAAAAAACTCCCCCACCGTCGTTTATATTATAGGGGATAAAATTCATTGGAGGAAATATGAAAAATTTTGAAGACCTGACTATCAGCGATGATTACATGTTTTACCATGTAATGCAAAATAAGGACTTATGTAAAACTCTGCTGACAAGCATTCTATCGGATAAAATTGCCGAGATTACGACCATTGAGATACAGAAAACCTTTGAGACTTCCACAAATGCAAAGGGTATTCGACTTGATGTCTGGATTATTGACGCCACTGGAAAACAGTATAATATTGAAATGCAGACAACGGCAAATAGGGACCTGGCAAGGCGAATGCGATACTACCAGTCGGCAATTGATTCTCACCTACTGGAAAAGGGAGGGCATTACAGTGACTTGGCAGACTCATTTATCATCTTTATCTGTCCATTTGATTACCCCAAAAAAGGCTTGCCAATTTATACTTTTACGGCAATATGTAATGAAGACACAACAATAGAACTTGACAATGGAACAACAAAGATTTTGGTAAACAGCTCTGCTGCTCATAAGGTCGAGAATAAAGATTTAAAAGCTGACGAGCATGGATGCTCTAATGCAGAAAGCAGGCAGGATGCCGAAAAAGCTTTCTGCATTTCTTGGAGTACATGAATGGCAGGGAAACGGAGAACGATTTTGTAAAAAGCTTAAAACAGCAGATTGAGACCTTTAAGCATAACAACAAGATGCGGGAGGAATACATGTATCGAATGACCGTGGAAGATGAAATCAGGCATGATGCCTTACAACAGGGAAGACTTGAGGGAATGCAGCTGGGCATGCAAAAGGGGATGCACCAGGGAAGACTGGAGGGTATGGAACAGGGAATTTATAAGGAAAAGGAGAACATTGTACTGAATATGCTTTCCAAAGGAGTGGAAGCACAAACAATTTCCGAATATACTAAAATTTCCCTCTCGGAAATTGAAAAAATCCGGGACAAATTTCAATAAAATAAAATCAAAATAAAGGCAGAGCCCTTAACCAGTTTACCATCCATTTCAAAGGCAGGATTGAATTTTAAAATGGAAAAAGGGCTATTTGCACAAAAAATATTACACTCTCTTTAAAAAGTAAAAAAAGGCTATTCTACAAAAAAGATTATACTTTCACATTCCATGTAGCAGCCACTATTTCAGCATTCTCTTGAGAAACCTCCCGGTGTGGGAGTTCCTGGATTTTGCCACAGCTTCAGGTGTTCCTGTGGCAACGAGGGAACCTCCTCCATCGCCCCCTTCAGGCCCCATGTCTATTATCCAATCGGCTGTTTTGATGACATCGAGATTGTGTTCAATGACTATGACGCTGTTCCCCTTCTCCACCAGGGAGTTGAGGACCTCTATGAGCTTTTTAATATCGTGAAAGTGAAGCCCCGTTGTGGGCTCATCTAAGATATAAACTGTCTTCCCTGTACTCCGTTTTGAGAGCTCCGCGGCAAGTTTAATTCGCTGAGCCTCTCCTCCCGAAAGAGTTGTGGCAGGCTGTCCCAACTTTATGTAACCCAGGCCAACCCGCGAAAGGGTCTTGAGCTTATTGTTCACGGAGGGAATGTTCTCAAAAAAGCTCTGAGCCTCGTCAACGGTCATGTCAAGGACCTCAAAGATATTTTTGCCCTTGTACCGCGCCTCAAGTGTTTCGTGATTATAGCGCTTCCCCTTACACACATCGCAGGTTATATAGACATCGGGGAGGAAGTGCATCTCTATTTTCTTCACCCCGTCTCCACGACAGGACTCACAGCGGCCCCCTGCCACATTAAATGAAAATCGCCCGGGCTTGTAGCCCCGAATTTTGGACTCGGGCAACTTTGCAAAGAGCTCACGAATGGGAGTGAAGAGCCCGGAATATGTGGCAGGATTGGACCTGGGCGTCCGCCCAATGGGCGACTGGTCAATATCAATGACCTTATCAATTTGCTCAAGGCCTTCGATGGTATCAAACTCACCGGGGTACTCCTTGGAGCGCATGACAAGAGATGACATTGCCTTATATAGAATCTCAATAACCAGTGATGACTTGCCCGAACCGGAAACGCCTGTAACACAGGTGAGAACCCCCAGGGGAAAGGCTACATCGACATTTTTCAGATTGTTTTCCCCGGCTCCTCGAAGTACAATTTCGCCCCTGGGCTCCCTTCTCTTTTGGGGAACGGGAATTACTTTCTCTCCGCTGAGATAGTTTCCAGTCAGAGAATTTTTGCAGCTTTCAATTTCTCCGGGACTTCCAGTGGCGACAACATATCCACCGTCCACGCCGGCTCCCGGTCCCATGTCCACGACAAAGTCAGCCTCACGAATGGTGTCCTCGTCATGTTCAACCACAATGACCGTATTGCCAATATCCCGCAAATCTTTCAGAGTGGAAAGGAGCCGGTCATTGTCCCTCTGGTGAAGACCTATGCTGGGCTCGTCCAAAACATATAGCACGCCCGTGAGGCTGGCCCCAATTTGGGTCGCCAGTCTTATTCTTTGAGATTCTCCTCCTGAAAGAGTGCCCGCAGCCCTGTCCAGGGTGAGATAGCCGATTCCAACATCATTTAAAAATTTAAGTCTTGCATTTATCTCTTTCAAAACCTGGTGGGCTATCTTCTTCTCAGTTTCATTGAGCTCTAACAGGGCAAACTTTTCACAGGCATGTCCAATGGACATCTCAGTCATGTCGCTGATTGTCATATCATTGATGCGGACAGCAAGTACTTCAGGTTTCAGTCTCCTGCCTGCACAACTCCCACAGACATCATTGGACATGAACCGTTCCATCCATGCCCTCATGTCTCCGGAATTGGTCTCCATGTATCTCCGCTCCAAGTTGGGTATAACTCCTTCAAATGAACGGGAGAACTTAAAATGAGAATTTTTTCGTTTTATATCATAGTTGACTTTCGATTTCCCGGTTCCATAGAGTATGACCTCCTTGACATCTTCGGGGAGGTCTTTCCAGGGGGTTCCGGGGTCAAAGTTCATGGCAGATGCCAGGGCTTCCACTGTTTCAATATACCAGTAACTGGTTGTCTTGCCCCAAACCTCCAACACTCCCTGCAAAAGGGACTTATTTTCGTCGCTGACTATGCGCTCAGGGTCAAACTTGAGAATTTTACCCAGGCCATCACATTCAGGGCAGGCGCCATAGGGGCTGTTAAATGAAAACATTCGGGGGGAAAGTTCCGGCATGGAAATATTACACCGGGGACATGACAGTTCCGTGGAAAAGAGTTTCTCCTCCTCCCCCATGAGAGCAATTACCAGTCCACCGGACATATCAATGGCTGTTTCAATGGAATCGGTTAGTCTGTGCCGAATGCCGTCCTTCACAACGATTCGGTCCACAACTATTTCAATGGAGTGTTTCTTTTTTTTATCAAGTGGGGGAACCTCGTCGATATTGCAGACCTCACCGTCAACTCTCAGCCTGACGAAACCGTCCTTACCCGCCATCTCCATTTTGTCTAAGTGCTCCCCCTTCTTTCCCCTGACCAAGGGAGCGAGAATCTGGAGCTTTGTGCCCTTTTTCAAGGTCATGAGGGACTCAACAATCTGGTCCACGGACTGAGATGAAATCTTCTTTCCGCATGACGGGCAATAGGGAATACCAATTCGGGCAAAGAGGAGACGGAAATAGTCATATATTTCAGTAACCGTTCCCACGGTTGAACGGGGGTTTCGGTGAGTTGTTTTCTGTTCAATGGAAATTGCAGGGGAAAGACCATCTATGAAGTCAACATCGGGCTTTTCCATGAGCCCTAAAAACTGACGGGCATATGCCGAGAGAGACTCAACATATCTTCTCTGGCCCTCGGCATAGATTGTATCAAAGGCAAGGGAAGACTTGCCCGAGCCCGAAAGCCCCGTTATTACTATGAACTTGTCTCGCGGGAGCTCTAGGGAAATATTTTTTAAATTATGTTCCCGGGCTCCCTTTACGACAATATTTTTTGTGCTCATATTTGAGTTACATTCATTGAACCGCACATGGGACAGACGGCATCAAGCTCCATATCATCAATATCGTCCTTGCGTCTGCTTATGACATCTTCCCAGCGATAATCACAATCCTCACAGGCATAGCTTATATGAATGTTCCTCTCCACGAGTTCATCATCATCTTCATCTTCTTCAAAGGAATCTTCATAGTCCTCGAGTTCTTCCTCGTCATAGTGTTCGGCGTAGTAGTCATCTTCATAGACTTCATCGTCGAAATCTCTTTCTAAATAATCATCAGCCATAAATAAACCTTCCTAAAAAAACAGAGATTATTTTTTCAATATAATGAACTTAGCAAAAAAAGACACTAACTTTTTGTCAAAGATTTTAATTTATTTTAAAAAAATTTAAGAAAAAAATTAAACAATTGGAAAGAAATAAAAAGAATGGTATAAAGGGCACACAAAGGGTACCCTTTACCATAGTTCCTTTGAAAGGTACAATGAAAAGATATAAAATCGGCTATTTCACCAATCTCATAACTTTCTCGGCAGTTAGATTCGAAATTGCATTCACATCAGCGCCGGAAGCACCAATGAGGTCCCCCGTATCTGCCATGAGCTTAGCGAATTTCCCCTGAGACAGGTTCGAAGCTACGAAATTGTCCACTTCCACCTGAACCCTTCTGACTTCATTGATATCCGCATTGATTAATTTTTCAAGTTCAGCCGTCTTGGCGGAAAGATTTTCAGGGTCGGTTTTCCCCTGGATAAAATCGAAGAGAACCCTTTCATTGTTAAACCTGGTATTTTGAAGAACCTCTTGAACTGAAGAATCATCAAGTTTTCCGGATTGTAGCTGAGCAAGGCCGTCTCGTACAATCTGCTTTTCAGTCAGGGAGGTTTGAAGCTTTGCTATTTCTCGGCTTATGGATTCAACTCTTGCATTGATTTTATTGCCAATGGAAACAGAGTCGAATTTTACTTCATTCTTATCTGCTTTCACTGCATTGCTGTCAATTTTTCTCTTATTATTGATTTTTTGAGCAGAACCGAGCAAACTATCTACAGTAACTTTCATTTTACACCCTCCTTTGTGCTAATATAGACACTCCTATGTTAAATATAAGAAATTATACTAAATTTGTCAACATTTTATACACATTTTTTATTTTTTTAGGAGGAGTTTGCAGGAGTTTCGGGCGCCAAGGGCACAACCGCTGTCTTTAAGGCACCTCTCCGCCAAAGGTCCCTTTACCTGAAAAAATTCAGCAAAGAGACAGCAATCATGATTTTCAGCTTTTATGCAAGACTAAAATTTACCGATTGTAGACCATTAGTGCCCAGAACTCAGTAAAAAATTTCCGATACCAAGGGACTAATTCAAAATTCCTCAACAAGAATTGATAATTAACAAAAGCAGTCCCCGCTACTTCTCCCTGTCCATTTTGATGGACACAAGGCGTGAGATTCCCGGCTCTTCCATGGTGACTCCATAGATTGATTCCCCAATGCTCATGGTCTTCTTGTTATGAGTTACTATTATGAACTGTGTGCCCTTGGCAAATTCTCGAAGCATCTTCACAAAGCGCCCGATATTCTCTTCATCCAAGGGAGCATCAATTTCATCGAGGAAACAAAATGGCGAGGGTTTCACCATATAGGTTGCAAAGAGCAGAGCTATTGCAGTGAGGGCCCTTTCTCCTCCTGACAACAAATTAATATTCTTGAACTTCTTGCCCGGAGGTCTCACCATGATATCGATTCCACTCTCCAGAACATTTTCAGGGTCAACGAGTTCAATGAATGCCTCGCCTCCTTCAAAAAGCCTCTGAAAGACCTCGGCAAAGTTTTTCTGTATTTCCTTAAATGTTTCAATGAACATCTCCACCGAAGTCTTATTTATATCATCTATGACCGAAACAATATCCTCCCTGGCCTTCTCTATATCTGTTTTCTGATCGAGATAGTACTCAAAGCGTTTTTTAAGGTCTCGAAATTCCTGAATTGCCAGATTATTGATGGGCCCCAGCTCCTGAATCTGTTTTTTGAGTTTCTGAATCTCCTCGCCAAACTCTCCTGCCATATCTGAACTGAGCTTCATCCCCGATAGGTCCGCGGTATTTTTCTCGTACTCTGTCCAGAGATATTCCTGAATGCCGTCCCTTTTAAAGGCAATCTCCACTCCTGCCCGCTCAATACTTCCCAGCCTGGCAACTATCCTTTCCAGAGCCTCCTCATCCTTTTTCGAAGCGGTCTTTCGAGAGGAGATCAGATCTTCCAGAGACTTTCTCTTCTCGGTAAAGTTGGCAACCTCCTGCTTTAAGCCCTCGCTCTTCTCAGAAAATAGAAGGAGTTGATCCTGAGATTCCCTTATTTCCCTTTCAAGCCTATCTATGGTTTCATCGGTTCGTCCAAGATCATCCTGAAAGTTGGAAATCTGTTTGGTAATATCTTCAATCTGAACATTAAAAGATGAGAGCTGCTTCTCTCTCCAGGCGGCATCATTTTCATCGGATGCTAAATCACGCTCTATTCTGCTTATGAGACTGTTTATACTCTCTAAGTCTTTCTGTTCATTTCGAATGAACTCATCAAGCATTACATTTTCAGCACGAAGCTCGTCAATCTTTATGACCGACTTTCTGATACTCTGATCTAACTTTTCCTTTTCGGCATGGACTCCCGTTTTGTCGAATAGAATGGACCGGAAACCATCCTCAAAGCTCTCGAACTTCAGGATATTATCCCGCAGTGAAAGTATATTTACCCTTGAAAGATATTTTTTAGCCTCCTCTACTCCCCGAAGGTTTAGCTCATCCATGGCATTTTTTAAATCCATTTCAATCTGATTGAGCTCATCGCCAATGGCTCGCTTCACATCCTGTCTTTCCTGCTCAGAGTCCTCAAGCTCAATTTTTCGCTTTTCAATGGCATCAATGAGTCTTTTGATAACAACTTCCAATGCCTCTCGAAGCTTATTTAGACTACTCTCCGTATCACCAATGACACCTGAGTTTTCGTCGATTTTATCCCGCGAACCATGAATTGAATCAATCTTTTCTCCGCGATTTTTAAAAGATTCCTGAAGTCTTTCCCTGTCCCTGGATATTTTTTCCTTTACTCGAAGGAGGTTCTCTTCATTTTTTTTCTTTTCTTCAACAAGATGGGCATGGGCTTGCTGACGCTCCTCAATTTTCCTTATGAGATTGGCCTTTCTATTTTTGTTTTCCTCAACAAGCTGTTTGTTCTTTCCCGTGGAGATATTTATATTTTCTCTGCGAACCCTGTAGGTATCGAGCTTTTTCTCTATTTCAAATAGCTGATACTGAAGGTCATTTTTTTTCTTTTCATCCTTTTCATTTTCAATGGTGATACGGGAAACGCGTCGGGAAAGTTCCTCCCGTTCCCCGGAAAGGCGAGTCAAATCTTCCTGATTCTTTTGAAACTTCGAGTCAAATTCGCGAAACTTTAGAACATTAACCTTTATGTCCAAGTCAGCGAGCTTCTCCTTATAGCCCAGGTACTCCTTGGTTTTCTCCGCCTGCTTGCCCTTGAGATCCTTCTCTCTTTCTATTTCCTTGAGTATGTCATTGATTCGATTGAGATTTTCCCCGGTATCGTGGAGTTTTTTCAAAGACTCCTTCTTCTGAAGCTTGTAGCGAGAAACTCCTGCAGCCTCTTCAAAGAGATATCTTCTGTCTTCGGCCTTGGTGGAGAGAATAAGGTCCATCTTTCCCTGTTCAAGGACGGAGTATGCCGACTTTCCAATGCCGGTGTCCATGAAAAGCTTGTCTATATCTTTCAGTCTAACAGGAGATTTATTTATGAGATATTCCGATTCGCCATCACGGAAAATTCTCCGACCAATGGTTACACTGTCAGAATCAAAATCAAGGAGCCGTTCACGATTATCCAATGTAAGGGAAACCTCGGCCAGGGAAAGAGGCTTTCTTTGGTCTGTTCCGGAAAAGATAATATCTTCCATTGTCTGACCACGAATATTCTTGGCCTGCTTTTCGCCAAGGACCCACTTCACGGAATCAACAACATTGGACTTTCCACAGCCATTGGGGCCAACGATTACAGTTATGCCCGATTCAAAGTCGACCTTAGTCTTATCGGCAAAGGACTTAAATCCGAACATTTCCATTGATTGTAAAAACATATAAATCCACTTCTTTAATAAATATTATTAAACCTTGGTAAAATATGTCCCAAGATTTACCCATTTATTTCTAATTAAATAATAAAAATGGTAAAGAGTAAACAACACAGGGAACAGGGATTCACCCCATTGGGCAAGAATATTTTCTTAAACCCGAACAAAAAAACTTGCCAATATCACCAAAAAAAGTAATACCGGGGAAGTTTCAACGACAAATTAACAGCAATCTGTAAAATTGGCAACTATTTTAGTCAAACTCCGGGAAAATACGAACGAATGTGGGCAATAAGATGCCACGATGATACAAAAAAGAGGGAAAATGACACTAAAGAGAAAAAAATTGTTGAATTATTGTTGAATTAAAAAATAGAAATGGACTTATTTAGAGGGAAGATTTATAAAAAGATACAAATTAATCAAATTAAGAAAGTAAAATGAAAAAAACGACAGCAATCATGGCAATTTCCCTGCTTGTTTCATGTACAGGGTTTCAGAAAAAACAAGGAAATACCCGGGAGTATGTATTCACCGGTTCTTCCAAAACCGGTGAACCTTCAAAAGTAACAATCGATAATTGCAGAACATATAAAAAGGACTTTAAACTCCTGGGCAATACTCAATGTATAGAAATTTCACTCAAGACCGTAAATACTGAAACAACATTCCCCTTCACAAGAAGCGAGGTTAACAATTTTTTTTATGTGGAAAAATTTTTCAAAATCAACAATGATTCCACAAAGGTTTATCGCGATACAATTGGCAAAAACTATAACCGCGAGTGGCAAAGCTTCACTCCTGTACAGATATGCGGCCGAAGGGAAAGCCCCCTATCTAAATTGGAGAAAGGTAATTACAGAATTATTTTCACCACAACGACCACAAACCCCTTTTATTATGAAATAAAAATAAAATCTCCCATCCCCATTTCTTTTCAAGATTGATGAGCATTATCATTTCCATTTCTTAGAGGAATGGTACATATGGGGCACACCTCCTCCACTTTAAAACCAATAAAATTATCACATTTGGGACATCTACAGAGCCTGAACATCTGAACCAATGCAGGTAAAATGGATATGGAGGCTATACCCATGTAAACCATGAGAAAAGAGCCCGTTCCTTCAAAACCAAGTATAATGAAAGGACCACTGAATACCACAAGAATCCACAGAGCCATGTAGATTCCCCACTTTCTAAACTTCTTCATTCTCAAATCAAATTCAGATATATAATCTCTCATGGATAAATCTCCCTTTAGAACCAAGACCTATTTGTTAAAACAAAGAGACATGATTCATCGATGCTGTACAATATTTTTTATTTTAAATAAAATTACAAGAAGAAAGAATTCATGTCAAAATATAGCTACTCCCTTTTTAAATTTTAAAAATTCTAAAGCAACAGTGGCACAGTAAACTTCTGCTCTAAGGCAAAGATTAAAATTGTTACAAAAAAAATTAATGGAATAAAAATTACTGCCGATAAATTAATGAGACATAATGCAACAGGAGTAGTATAATGAAGGGAAGAAAGGCAAAACCCACTAAAAATAAATCTTTCAGAGAGTTGCTTGAAAAATATTTGGAAATCAAGGGACTGGACATAGTTGTGGTTCTTCAAGATGGAAGTGAAGTGGAGCTCTATAAACACAGAGAAATCATAGATGACATAATTGTTGCCATGGATAAATCCAAGAGAACACAGGAAATACCTATCAAAGATGTAAAATCAGTGGATATGTTTGCAGCATAGAACTATTTCTTCTTTCTCTTTACTGTTCGGAATTTAATTGTTTTCACCAGGGAATCAATAGATTCCCATGCTGCATCGTGAAAAGTATAAGACTTGCTGGAAAAAGATCCTGACCACAGGACATCTCCCGTGGAACATGAAATCAATTTGGCTGAAATTCCAACAGTACAGTCTGTATCGGACCAGGAAAAGATATACAAAAATGAAGTAGTTCCTTTCTCCCGGGAATAATCATAGACCTGACCAAAGAGAACAAAATCCACTCCCAGATTTTTTGAATTTTCTACCACCCAGTCACTGGTTACAGAAAAGGCCTCTTCTCTGTCTTCGGGGAAAAAGAAAGAACTCTTCTCAAAGGGAACAACACGAAACCTCATTTTTTTAAGAGAACTTTCAAAAATAGATCTGGCCAAATTCCCTGAATTATTTCCTTCATTAAAATTATAATCTCTAAATGGCAAGACCATAATACGGCTCTGTTCTCTGAGCAATATCTCATCCGTCTTTTCATTGTAGTAGAGAGGCCGACTTATACATGAAACTAAAAAAGACAGCGACAATAAGACCAAATACACCAAGAGTTTAGATTTTCTTATTAACATAGTTTTCCTCAAAAAGATTTAGCAAAGCCCAATTTAGCAAAGATTACAATACCACTGGTGGACAAATCACTGCCCGTGGGCAAATCTATTACAAGAGAATCATCATTGGAACTCAATAATTTCATACCAAGCCCGGACTGTATCTCCGGACATAGAAAGACATCTTCGTATATTTCATAATCAAAACCAAAGGCGAGCAAAAAATGGATAACATAGGAATTAAAATCATCAATAAGAACATACTGCAGGGAAATTCCCGCTCCAAACCATGAATCCAGAACATTGCTTTGAAAATACCTCTTAAGAAGAAATCCCGCTTCATAGAGCTCCACTCTTGAAAAACGGCTATCCAGAGCATCCATGCCGGAATTTAAAAATTCAGGCAAAAAGAACCAATCCAAGCGTAAAGCAATATTGGGATGAAATTTATAATCAAAAAAACAACCCAGAGCATAGCTCCGAGTCCAAGAAGCATTATCATCAACCCTTATGGAACTGGATTCAATATTGAGATATGAAGAGGAGAACGAAGAGACAAACTCTGCCCCCAAAAACCGATGCTGCTTAGCCTGAATTCCCTGGGAAGAGAACAGGCAGCTTAGAAAGAAAAACATGATTACAAAATATTTTTTTAGATATTTAAACATTTGCAGAGATACTTTTTTTAATAGTCACCGAAGCATGTTGAACCTTGAAAGACAGCCAAGCCCTCTCTAGTATTTCTTCCTTTCTCTATCGTGATTTAACTTATTCATAATATAAAGGGAGATGTAAGCTCCTATGAAGCCGGCGATAATATTAACTCCCGCTCCCCTTGATAGAAAATCAAGAATTGAGGCAGTAATTTCATAAAAGAGTTTGTCAAGCAAAAGCCCCCCGATCAACGCTCCGATGACTCCTACAACAAGACCTCCAACATAGCCTCCAAAAAGTTCACGCTTTTTTAAAAAATAGAAAATAAAAGCAACCAAAGCCCCCAAGCTTATGTATATGAGAATAGCTTTAATTACCAGTAAAAAACTCCTAATTGCTTCAGACATATAACACCTCTCAAAATAATAGCTAACTATCGGTCAAGAAATTTCTAAACTTCAGTTAGGCCAAAATAAAAAACTTAACTCAAATGTGACTTCCAATATATACATAATTATGAAAAGGCACATCATGTAAAGAACAAATCTCCCTTACCTTCCCTTAAAACTGAAATTGTATCTCCGGAAAAATCCACAATGGTGGACAGTTCCCAGGGAGAGGTACCCGAATCCAGAATAAGATCAATGAGATGAAGATGCTCCTTTTCAATGGAACCGGGACCGGTAACAAACTCCCCTTTACCATCTTCAACACTGCTGACCAAGAGGGGTCTTCCCAGTTCCTGAGCCAAGCCCCGGGCAATATGATTTTCCGGTATCCTCACCCCAATTGTCTTTTGCTTTGTCAGAACAAGTTTAGGTACCACTCTCGAAGCATTAAAGATAAAGGTGTATGGACCCGGAAAGGCCCTTTTCATTATCTTAAAAGACGAATTGGATATATTTTTTACATATTCATTGACCGAAGCAATATCGTGAAACACACAGCTAAGGGGTTTCTTCCTATCCATTTTTTTGATGCGATAGAGGGTTTCAATGGCCTTCTTTGAGGCAATGTCGCAGGCATAGGCATAGACCGTGTCTGTGGGAATAACAAGAACTCCTCCCTTTTTTAAAACATCCAAAGCCCTTGACATATGCCGTCCTTGAGGATTTTTTGCATTAATTTCAAGAATCATGATAGTCTCCCATAAAAGGATAACACGAATTTATGAGAAAATCAAGCAATATTTACATTTAGATATGGAAAAATATACAAAAAGAAACTCACTTTGAAAAAAATTAATCATAAAAAAAGGCTTTTGCAGATAGCACAATCCACAAAAGCCTTCAACCTGGTAAAATTACATATAGGAGTGTAATTTATTATCAATCATTATTTACATCGGCAAATGGGGGAAAAGCATTAGCAAAGTTTTTAATTTTTTTTAAAAAAAATTAAAAACTTCTATCCTTTTCCATTAAATAAATCTAATTTGACTCTTTAAGAGGGATACTAAAAAAAGGCAGACTTCCATGAAAAAGAAATGTATTTATTCTGTTATTTTGATATTTATTGCAAACTTCGCCCTTGCAGAGGGGAGAATCGAATTTGAAAAGACAATTCATGACTTTGGCAAGATTCAAATGAATTCAAAAAATGAATATATATTTCGCTTCAAGAATAGTGGCTCAGATACTCTCATAATAACCCGAGTAAGGGTTGGATGTAGCTGTACCGGCACCCTCCTGAGTAAAGAAACATTAAAACCCGGGGAAAGGGGATCTATAAAAGTTGTCCTACACGCCGACAGACGCCTGGGAGAGATGACAAGATCAATCTATGTTTACTCAAATGACCCGCTCCATAAGAGAATACGACTGGTACTGCTGGGAAATGTGATAAAGAAATGACTAAAAAGCAGATGAATTGTAATAACCTCAAGACCTCCCCGGGAACACCCCTGCCATTGGGATCAAATATAATAAACAATGGCGTTCAGTTTTCAATTTTTAGCCGGAATGCCAATTCGGTTTCACTAATCCTTTTCCATGGGACATCCCCGGAAGCAGACTTTACTGAAATAGTTTTAGATAAGGACCTGAATAAAACAGGAGATATATGGCATATATGGGTGGAGGGGATTTCACAGGGGCAGATATATGGGTATAAAATGAATGGAGAATACAGGCCTGAGAAGGGGAACCGATTCAACTACAACAAGCTACTCCTGGATCCATATGCCAGGGCTTTAACAGGAGATTTTGAATGGGATCTTTCGAAAGCAAGGGGCAGTGACCTAAACTCTGAAAATGGGGGAATTTCATGGAATGGTGAAGACAGCACCTACCATGTACCCAGAAGCATTGTCATTGATCGAATAGATAACTCCTCAAAGAGCTTTCTCAACATAGCCGAAACGGACTTAATTATATACGAACTGCATCTCAAGGGCTTCACTGCCCATGAATCCTCGGGCGTTGCTGCCCCGGGGACCTACTCAGGACTCACTGAGAAAATTCCCTATTTTAAAGAACTGGGAATCAATGCAGTCGAACTCCTCCCCATTCAGGAATTTGACGAATATGAAAATACCATGGTGAATCCAAAGACAGGTGAGACTTTAAAAAACTTCTGGGGTTATAGCACCATTGCCTTCTTTGCTCCCAAGAGTTCATACGCCAGTACAGGAAGAACCGGAGAGCAGGTTCAGGAATTCCGGGAAATGGTTAAAAAGTTCCATGATGCCGGAATAGAAGTAATTCTTGATGTAGTTTTTAACCACACCCATGAAGGAGATTTCAGGGGCCCCACTCTCTCCTTTCGAGGTATAGATAACAGCATTTACTATATGTTGGAAGAAAACAATTGGGCATACAAAAACTACTCCGGCTGCGGCAATACCTTTAACTGCAACCACCCCTTGGTTCGGCAGTTCATTGTGGACTGTCTGCAATACTGGGTAATAGAAATGGACATTGATGGATTCAGATTTGACCTGGCCTCCATTTTGGGACGAGACCAAGACGGTGCAATGCTAAACAACCCTCCCCTCATTGAATGGATTGAGGAGGATCCCATTCTGAGAGATCGTAAGATAATAGCTGAAGCATGGGATGCAGGAGGAGCATACCAAATCGGGGAATTCCCCGGAAGATGGTCTGAATGGAATGGGCGATACAGAGATGATGTGAGAAAATTTTGGCGGGGCGACCCTGGATTAAAGGGCAACTTTGCCACAAGACTTACGGGAAGTTCTGACTTTTATTTCAGCTCATCACCCACAAGAAGCATAAACTTCATCACATGTCACGATGGTTTTACTCTAAACGACTTGGTTAGCTATAATCAGAAACACAATATGGAAAATGGAGAATCAAACCGGGATGGTGAAAACAATAACTTTAGCTACAACTGGGGAGAAGAGGGCCCCTCGAAAGACCCTGCAATAGAAACCCTGAGAATCAGAAACATAAAAAACTATCTGGCCACTCTTTTTCTGTCGGCAGGAATTCCCATGCTTTTGGCAGGAGATGAATTCAGACGTACCCAGGGAGGCAACAACAACTCATATTGCCAGGACAATGAAATTTCCTGGGTGAACTGGAATTTTCTGGAAAAAAATAATGAAATATTTCAATTCACTAAAAAGATCATTTCATTGAGGAAAAGACATGAAATTTTCAAAAAAAACAGTTTTTTTACAGGCTTAACAAGCCAAGGGCAGAACGGCCCGGACATAAAATGGTATGGCGAAGACGGGAAAAGTCCCATTTGGGATTCTCCGGAAAATATTCTGGGTGTTTACCTCAATGGAGCATATTCTCCGGATAGAATGGGCAACCGGGACAGAGATGTATTCATTGCATTCAATGCAACTTCCAGTGAAAGGAAATTCCAATTGCCCATGCCATGTTCAGGTTTCAAATGGGAGCTCATTATAGACACAGCCAGGGAACAGGGAAAAGACATCTTTGATGAAGGGAAGGGGGTTGTAATAAAGGGAAACTCAATTAAGGTTAAGAACAATTCGCTCATAGTGCTCCTGGCCTAAAGAAATTTCAGGGGACCAATGTCCCCTGAAATTTTCACGCATTTAATTCCCTAATGAGAGAATCAATATCGGGGTCGCTGAGACCATGGGCTTTCATGCCCTGCTCTATAGTTTCACTGACACTCAGATGGCAGCCAATGCAGTGCAGACCATATTCTCCCAGAATCATTCCCGCATCAGGTTTTATATGAAGGAGCTCTGCAAAAGTCATATCCTTATTTATTTGATTAGACATTATATACCTCTTTCTTATTTTATACTCCAAGGATAAAATAATTTTCACATAACAATAATAGAAAACTACTTAGCCTAAGGTGAATATTCTCCTTGTAGTAAATATAATTATATGATATCTGTCGATTATTTTTTATATTTTTTTAAACCTTATTTTAATTTAGACTTAAATATACCGATAATATATTAAAGAGGACTATGTAGCTACAGTTATGAATATAATTCTTATTCTTTCATTTTTGACCATGTTTCTGCTTATTCTTTGGATTTTTTTAGGAGATAGGAGCAAACCTTCCGTTCTTGAAGATAAGGAGGGGAAAAATGACCACATTCCCCCAGAGGTAGAATCTCCTGAAAAACTTTTCAGAAGACGAGCATCGGATCGGAATATAGAAAGACATTTCCCTGATGAAAGAGCCCACGGGGAAAGAAGAAATATATCGACACAGGAGGATGAACAATCCCAAAGCAGTCCTCCCACTGATCAAAAGCCGGATCTCCTCTTCCATGCTGACGATATCATCAGTGATAAATCGCGATTCAAAATTTTTAAGCGCACCCTCATAAATGCGGAAATATATGCAGAGAAATTGGATTATGAAACTGCCATTTCTCTATACAAAGGTATCCAAAGAAGAATAAATGACTTTGCCGTAAAAGAGAAGATAGAAGCAAATGTTAAATATTTGAATAAATTTATAAATCGAAGACAGGAGGATTTTAATCAAAGAATTGAAAAGACAGAAGCCCCTCCTTTTGGAGGAGGAGAGCTTAAGTTAAAAATCGACGGCCCGGTACCCCAGAAAATAAACATTGCCGTTGCCGATAAAAGTTTTCAGCAAGATGAACTAATTGATAAGATAAGCGAAAAGCTTGCATCTAATATTTCAGACCTAAAGAACGAAATTGAAGATTTTAAAAACACCTCTCAGGAAAATTTACCCCTTACCGATAACAGTCATATTGAAGAGCTTCAGGATCAAATTGAAAATTTGAAGCAAAATTTTTCCTCCCTCCAGGAAGACCGGGATAGGACCAAAGAAGCTCTTGAGGATCTCAAAGAAAAAAGAGAAAAAGATCTTCAAAAATTCAACACAGAACTTGAAAATGCACGGCATGAAGATCTGCTTAAAAGAATGCGTGATGAATTCAATACAGTTTCAGACCTCAAAAATGAAATCAAAGATCTTCAAAATAAAATAGACCAATGGGCAGAAAAACCACTTCCTTCCTCCGAAACAGAACCTAAAATAATAGAAGCACGATACGAAGCTCCACTTCCGGTTCAAATTGACCCTGGGCCTATCATGGATATTCTGGATAAAATTTCTAATCTTAAGCCTGAACCGGAACCTAAGACTGAAACCAAACCGGAACCGGAGACTAAACCTGAACCGGAACCGGAGACTAAACCTGAACCGGAGCCCGAGCCTGAGCCCGAACCTGAACCGGAGCCCGAAGTGGATAGGGAAATAAATGAAAGGATAAAACAGGAAGAAGGGGAGAACTTCGATGAATTTGAAATTCTCAATGAATTAGGAAAAGAAGAAAAAGAGGATAAAAGTACATTAACTGATGATGAAATCTTTGAAAAAATAATTACAGAGGACAAGCACGAAGAAGAAGAAATCCCATTTGAAATCATTGGAGAAAATAACACTAAGGATAATGAATATTCTCTAAAAAACCTGCACCCTGATGAGCAAAGTAAAATAGATCACGATTTTTATAAAAAATTTATGCAAACAGACCGAGTAAAGAAAAAAGAGCTCCCCATATTGAAGGTTAGCTTTGATTTTAATAAATTACCCGAAATGTCTTACCTATCAAGAGAAAAAGATGTAATGGGGCATTCCTTCTATAAATACAAGCCCATGCTTAAAAAAGCTGAAGAATTCATTAAACAGAGAAGAGTAAATGATGCCCTAAACTACTATGAAGTGATAATGCAACAAAATATTGCACCTGAGTTCAAAGACATGATAAAGCAAAATATAAAAGATCTAAATGAGTATCTTGAAAAATACTTGGCAAGTGGCTAATTACTAATCCAAAACAAATTCATCTCCTTCCTTGGCAAGATCAATGGTCATATCCTTTCGAATATTTTTATTCATCTGAACATAGGAATTGGCATTATAAAGAATGCTGTCCAGTTTGTCGTCATCATACTCCGGGTCATGGTGAAATAGGAGCAAATTCTTAACATTAAAACTCGAAGCAATATCAATGGCAATTGACGCAGAGGAATGCCCCCAGGAAAACTTATCAATAACTGATTCATCAAAGGTATATTGAGCATCAAAAACAAGGATATCGGCATCTCGCAAGAGCTTATCGAATGAAGAAATTTTCTCCATTTCGTTCAGACTAAATTCACAGTCGCTTGAAAATACAAATACAGAATTTCCATCTTCAATGCGAATGCCATAGGCTCCACCGGGATGAGGCATGAGCTTTGAAAATATTTTCACATCATTGATGTGAAAATATTCATCAACTCCCACGGTAAAAAAACGCTTGGTCGCCCCCATTCCCTCGAAAGGAACGGGGAAGTGGCTGTTTTTATGTTGATAGATCAACCTATCTTCGAGATCAGGCATGGGTGAATAAAAGTTAAAATTATTGCCGGGAACATAAATGGGAGGGAAGAAGGGAAGTCCGTGTATATGATCCCAGTGAGTATGGGTTATAAAAATATTAGCTGTTCCCTTCCCTTGACCAAAGCCCTCGCTCATGAGCTCTCGGCCAAGCTTTGCAACTCCAGAACCACAATCTATTATGATTATCTCCCCGGAAGAAGTTCTGACCTCTATACAGGTAGTATTGCCTCCATAGGTATGTTTTGTGGAATAGGGAAGTCGAGCAATATACTTCCTCACAGCCTCCTCTGAAGAGATATCCCCTGGTCGTGCAAGCGATAGGGCTTTATATATTTTATTTTCAATTGCTTCATTTTTTAATGGAGTTGGGTATGACCCCCGAACTCCCCAAAGTTTAATTTTCATAAAGAACTCTTTTAGTCTATTTTAAATTAGTCAATTTTAACATATCCCAGACTAATTTCAATAAAAAATCGTAGAGCCAATAAAAAACTTGACAGAAGAGCTCTGCAAAGTTCAATTTTAAATGAACCTATAAAAATACTCCCTAGTAAGAACAGTGCCATGGGACAAGAAATCAGGTAAAAAGAATGGAAGTTTCAGACAGAATTTTAAAAATAAAGCCCTCCCCCACAATGGCTGTCACGGCAAAGGCGACGAACCTCAAGGCCCAGGGCTTTGATGTCATAGGTTTTGGATCAGGAGAGCCCGACTTTGATACTCCCCAAAATATTAAGGATGCGGCAATTAGGGCAATTGAATCAGGGAAAACGAAATATACCCCTGCAGGTGGTATGCTTGAAATGAAAAAGGCCATAGCCCAAAAATTCAGCAATGAAAACAATTTGAGCTATGAGCTGTCACAGATCACGGTAAACTGTGGAGGAAAGCACTCTGTTTTTAACATAATACAGTGCATAGTGAACGATGGAGACGAAGTAATAATTCCCGCTCCATACTGGGTTTCATACCCTGCCATGGTTGAAATTGCAGGAGGAATTCCCGTAATTATAAATGCGGATATGGATCAAAACTTCAAAATCACTCCCAAACAACTTAAAGAAAATATCACAAGGCGAACCAAGGCCATTGTTCTCAATTCTCCTTCCAACCCCACCGGAGCCGGCTATACCCGAAAAGAGCTGGAAGGCTTGGCAGAGGTTCTTGAAAACACAGACATAATAATAATTACCGATGATCTCTACGAACACATCATATACGATGATTTTGAATTTACCAATATGGCCAATCTCTCCCAGTCTCTCAAAAAACAGACACTGGTAGTAAATGGAGTCTCAAAGGCATATGCCATGACAGGCTGGAGAATAGGATACCTTGCCGGTGACGAGTCTATCGTAAAAAAAATAGAGACCTACCAAAGTCAATCAACATCAAACCCCACATCAATTTCACAGTGGGCAGCAATTGAAGCCCTCACAGGCGACCAGACCGTTGTTCATAACATGGTCAAGGCATTTGATCGAAGACGAAAACTCATAATAGGGAAGCTAAATGAAATACCGGGAATGAAGTGCTACAATCCTGTTGGAACATTCTACGCCTTCCCTGATATAACAGAAATTTTCAAGTTCAAGGGTTGGAAAAAAATCTGTGAAAAATACGATGATAAGTTTAATTCCTCAATATTGGCCACATATCTCCTGGAAGAAGCCCGCACTGCAGTGGTTCCGGGAATTGGCTTTGGCGACGACAAGTATTTCAGAATGTCCTTTGCCACCTCGGATGAAAATATTGAGGAGGGACTCAAGCGTATCAAGGCAGCAATCGGAAAACTGGTATGACATAAATGTGAGATTACCCACTGTCTTCATTGGTAATCTCACATTGAAATAAATTTTCAATATCATGAAATAATTCTGAAAATTTATTTTTTACCTTTATTGGCATCAGAAATTTTCACAATTGAATCTGCAATGCCATTGAAAAACGGCATATCATAAATAGTTCTAACCTCCAGGGTAGAATAAATAGAGTTTCCCTGGGCTTCACTAAGCATGAATAAATATCTGTAGTTTGACAAGAACTCATCAAGAAAATGGTATTTCGGAGAGTCTACAGCCATAAAGTTTCTCATGGCCCTGCGAAATTCTCCTCCATCAAGATAGAGCATGGAATCTCTTGCCTTCAAGTCTTTGGCAATATTTTTATAGGGCATCTTGTTTAAAAAACTTTTAGACCACTTGGCCCCCTGAACCTCCTCAAGAACCTTTTTGGAAAAAGAAAGCACAAAGATATTATTCTTACAAGCCAAGAAAACAGAACGCCCATCTCTTTTTATCTCATAAATAGCATGGGGTGAGCGACCTACTTTCTTAACCATTCCATGGGGAAGGGAACTCTTTAGCTTTCCCATAACTTTATTCATAACTTGAGAATTTTTCACATTGAATGTTATAAATAAATTAACGTGATTGCGGGTAAGGGAAGCACCATCATAAAGACCCATATTAAAGGTCCCTGCCATATTATCTATAATTTCTTTTTTAAAATTTATTTTGTATTTAGATTTAAAATCTTTAAACAAAGAATTAATGTTTTCAAGACTTGAGGCTTCAGCATTTCTAAACATATATGAGAACAACTCCTCCATATTTAACCCCAGAGAAAATAAAACAAGAGGATTGCCTCCTTGCCCAAGAAGGGGCTCTCGGTCAAAGGTAATGTTTTCATAAAGTTTGAGAACCGGAGAATCAGCTTCCAAATTGGACACACTTTTCAGAATTAACTCGCCAGAGCTAAAATCCAGATTCATGCCAAAGCCCCTGTAAGATCCATAACTGGCTTTTGAAAGACTGGAGAAAAATCTGTACATCTCCGCTCCAGGTCCCTGAAAAGGCAAAGAATCTAGATATTTTTCCGTATAAATCTTCAATATCTTTTTGGCATTCATATAGAAGAAAATCTCTTCACCAATATCTATTTTTGAGGCAACTTCAGTGTAAAAATTGTCACTAACCAGAGAACTTTTGCCTTCAATTACTTTATTTAACAAGGGGAGAGAATCTTTCCAAAAGCTCAGTGATACAAAGAGATATTTTTTATTCAGAGCCAAGTTAAGAGAAATGGGGTTCTCGCGCATAATCACCTGTATGATTTGACCATTCTTCACAAATGACACATCCTTGCCATGAGATGAAACAATGATTTTCCGCATAGTCTCCATTGCCCTGTCTCCATCCAAAACAGGAAGACAGAAAAGCGTGGTTGAGGCAAAATCATTTGGTTCAACAATTTCAGTATCCGCAAAGGCAACCCCCACCTCCCTGTTCAAGTCAAAACCAGAATCCAGGAGTTCTTTCTTTGACAGAGGATTAAAGCCCAACTTTTTGATAATATTATTTCTTCTTTCTTTGGAAAGGGGACGCCCGCCGAAGTTCTTGGAATTCAGGGGTAAATAATTGAAAAAATTCTCCATTGATTTCAGTATAAAGAGCATGTCCGTATCGGCCGGCAAAAGGGAGGCTATCTCACCGGGTTTCCCCTTTTTCTTTGGTTTATAGAGATTCTTAACTCCCGAGGAACTTTTCATGGCAAATTCCTGTAAAGTTTCTCCGACCTTCACTCCAAAACTGCTCTCAGGGTAAAAGTAATCACCTGAGTGAGCAATGCCCACAGAACTCACTTTGCCATTCTGAGCCGCAATGAGTTGCAAACTAAAAAAACATACTACAAACAGAACACTAAATACTCTAAAAATCTTTCCAGTCATAATTGCCATAGTCCTTAGATTAAAATAAAACAGCTTGTCTAAAATAGAGTGATATGGGAATAATTGCAATAAATATTTTTATAAAAATAATTGAAATAAAATTATAATTGATAATTTTTTAGAGAATAAACTTACTATAACATAAATTAAACAGAGGAATTGATATGCTCATAGATTCACATGCTCATTTTGACCTGTTCATGGAAAATATTCCCGAAAAGAGTGAAGAAGAAATTATGGACGAGCTCAAGACCGAAGGCATTGCCCATGCTCTACAAATTTCAATAGAAGCTACGGGGCTGGAGTGGTCAAGGGACTTTGCCATAAGACAGCAGCACAGAGGCATAAAATACGCAGCGGGAATTCACCCCTCTTCACCTGCCGGAGAAAAAGAGATTAAAATTTTCACAGAATTTGTGGAAGGGGAGATGGCAGGGCCAAACAGCCATTTACTCTTTGGAATTGGAGAGTGCGGTCTGGACTATTTCAGAATGCATCAACCGCGTGAGACACAAATTAAATCCTTTGACCACCAAATTGAAGTGGCAAAAAAGCATGACCTGCCCCTTATAATACATACAAGGGACTCAATGGAAGAGAGTATTGCCATGCTCCGAAATCAGGGGGCCACAAAGGGAATCATGCACTGTTTTTCAGGAGATTCTAAAATTGCCGAAGAAGTTCTGGACCTGGGATTTTTCATATCATTTGCAGGGAATGTTACCTATAAGAAGGCGGAAAATCTCCACGAAGCAGCCAAATATGTCCCCCTTGACCGAATTCTCCTGGAGACAGATTCCCCCTTTCTCGCTCCGGTCCCCAAGAGAGGCAAGGACAACTTCCCCTGGTATGTAAAACACACGTATGACTTTGTGGCAAACTTAAAGGGAATATCTCTCCAAATTTTGGAGGAGGCGATTATGAAAAACTTTGAGAGCATGCTGTGAAACAGCTTCCCCGGGGAATAATAATTCGCCGTTTTCTTCACAGCGACCTATCTCAAATCAAGTCTCTTACTTGTGAGAAATTCCGCTGTCCCGATTTCACTGGGGAAAACATTGCCGAACTTTTTTACAGTGGACGGGAATACTCCCTTGCCCTTGTGCGAAAAAATAAACTCCTGGGTTTTCTCATTGCCGAAAAAATTGAAAATATGCAGGAGGAGCAGGTCCTTAACATCAGGTGGTTCTTCATCAATCCCCCATTGCAGGGCAAGAACTTAGAAAGAGAAATGCTTCTCCATCTCCTGGAAAAAAAGAAAAATTTTAAAATTCTGGTTGATATTGATGAAGAAAATGCAAAAATGATAAAACTTTTTAAGAACCAGGGCTTTGAAAAAAAATCCGGAAAGATAAGGCTTGCCCTGGACATGAAAAATACTATTACAGGGAATGAACATGTCCAATAATCCCACAGAGCTCCTGTCAAAAACAGGAAAGAACATAGTGCCTTCGGGAATAAGAGAAGTCTTTGACATCGCCTATTCCATGCCCGACTGCATCTCTCTGGGAGTGGGAGAGCCTGACTTCATAACACCCTGGAAAATTTCAGATTCCGGGATTTACTCAATAAAAGACGGATACACCCACTACACCTCAAATAGGGGGGTCCCCGAACTGCTCCGGTCAGTCTCCCTGCATCTGAAAAAAAAATACGGACTGGAATACATCCCGGATAAAGAGCTACTCATAACCATGGGAGTCAGTCAGGCTCTGGACCTCACTCTGCGAAGCATCATTGACCCGGGAGATGAAATAATAGTGATTGAACCCTGCTATGTTTCCTATAAGGCAAACATAGAGATGCTTCACGGA
>PDWI01002262.1_pt1 | contig 29243 bp, 26 predicted proteins | sample 1430891 | NCBI WGS metagenome assembly PDWI01 (sample SAMN01162508, study PRJNA174530) | Oral metagenome, whole genome shotgun sequencing project. | biome: Marine environment; feature: Marine mammal; material: Swab sample of the gingival sulcus; isolation source: swab sample of gingival sulcus... | reverse complement strand
GTTGGTCTATTTAGGATGCAAATTTTTAGCGAAAATACTAGAGAATAAAAATTTAAAAATCCGCAAGAAAAATATTGACTTTTCTTAGCAGGTTTCGCTGAGGCAAAAAGGTTTTTTAAAGCATTTACTTGACGTAAAAACTAATGCTTGTTGTTCTAGGTGCCTGGCACCGAAAACAACAAGCATATTGGATTGCGTTTTATTTTATATTAATTTTTCTATTTAAAACTGTTACTTCAAATGTTTTATAAGGGGATTATTACATAATAACTCTTAATCTAGACCGTGATTATATGGATGAGAATTTGATGAAGAACGACCGAGCCACATTTAATCTTATATCAGTTTTTCTATTTAAACGCGCTCTCCCTTAGACCTTAATAAATGAGATTATTTTTGCTGAAGCGGCACCGGCTTGCGAAGGGATAGTATACTATAATACAGACCTGAGCAAGCCGCTTGTGACGGTGAAGTGAAAAGAACTCATTTAGTAAGGTCGCATTTACTATTGGTAATCCGTAAATGCTTTTAGACAAACATTACACTGTGAGACTACCTCCGTCCTGTCCCAAGTTTCTCCGTCGGCGCTCATATAACCGCGACCATCGGATATGTCTACATCTTTTAGCCAAGGGGCATCATTTTCGTATTCTATGGCAACAGGATAGTCTGTGTCAGGTGTATTGATATGAACTATTACCGCAAAGTCTCCGCTTACTTCTACACCTACATTTAAATCAACCGTATAGTACCCTGCGTAGTTTATTCTTCCTTTTTTAAGAAATACTTTTTTGGAAAAATCAGACTTAGTTTTGTATTTAGGAACTATGAAAATCTCATAATTACTGTCTCGGTCTACCGTATAAAAACTAACCGCTTTTAATACTTCTTTCTTTTCTGCTCTATAAACATTCGCAAAATATGCACTAGGACTTACATAGCCGATTTTACCGATTTTACCTAATAAATCCGTCTGATAAATTTTGTCGTAGTTATTTGGTCCATCAATTCTGGAAAACACCAATGTGTCCCCTCCTATATGAGTGTCTTCATATGACACATAAAAGTACCCGTTGTCTCCGAAACCTAATCCATAACTGTTCTTGCATATGAACGCTCCGTCTCTTTTTGGCTTCTTATTAAAGTTCTCTTTGCTGAAGCTATCATCCCAACCTATTATTAATACATCATGATTTGTTCCCTCGCTTCCACTATAATAGAAGGAACTAGTTGCATCATTGTATGAATCTCCTAAATCTCTTTTTCCCACATCTACTATTCTTATAGACGACTGAACTCCTCCATACTGCATGATGGCTCTCTTTATGGCATTGTAGTCTTTGTATGGTAATATCTTTGCTTCTTGCACATGATACGCAGCATTAACATTATCCGCGGCTGCGCTGTCTCCATACACATCATCTTTCTCGTAAACAGGTCCAGACCATCTGGTAAGATAGGCTAAGGAAATTCCTACATCTCCTCCTTCATTTTGTGTTAGATTATATCCATGATTAAGACTCAGATTATCTTCTGATAGATCTACGATTGTATTTTCCGATATGACGGATTCAATAGCTGCAATACTGGCGAATGCCCAACACGCCCCTATATATCCTTGATCTCTTACGGGCGTTATCCTTCCAATATTTCTAAGATCATATCTTATTGGAAGTTTTGAGATAAGTTTTGGCTTCTTGTTTGTTTTAATATCTATTCTCTTAGACGCTTCGCTCCATGTTACAGTAGTGCCAAAAGCTTCCATAATACTTCTTAAAGGAATAAATGTCCTATCATCTATAATTACTGAAACCGTATCCATCATGATTTTCTCACCATTTTTAAGAATATAGTTTTTCCCAATAGGAACTCTTACTGTGATATCCCCTTTAATTGCTACGGCTGACCTTGTTTCATCCTCCCAGTAAACTTCGGCTCCAAAGTCTTCTAACAACTTTCTAAAAGGCATCTGAGTCCTAGAAGCTTTATCAATAAATGGGAATCCATATTCTTCGTTAAAGTAAACCATCTTCCCATCGAGATAAATATTCAAATCAAAGTAACTTTCTGCATTTACTGATGCGCTCACTATAACGACTAGTAATAATGAAATTATTAATTTTTTCATAACACACTTCCTTTATAGCTATAAAAATATGTTTTTAACATACCATTGTATAGTTTTCTTTTTTTAGCTTTAGTCTCAAAAATATTCTCAATGTTATCGTATGAGGTAATAATACCAGCGTTCCATCCGTTCAGCCTGCTATAAGTAGTATATAGGCTCTTGTATATATCCTCAAGTTCGTATTGATCAAGTCTTTTACCATATGGCGGATTAGTAACTATTATTCCTCCCAAATTTTTGTTTACAATATCTTTAACATCTCTAGTTTCAAAATGTACAATATCATCAACACCGGCGTTATAAGCATTCTCTGTAGCCAGCTTAACCATCTCGGGATTTATATCATATCCTATTAACTTATACTTAACTTTTTTTTCTACTTTGTCAAGTGCTTCACTTACCTCTTTTACCCAGAGTTTCTTCTCTATTACATTATCCCAATCCTCTGAGATAAAAGAAGCATTAAGACCTGGCGCAATATTTGCTGCTATCATCGCTGCCTCAATAACTATTGTACCAGAACCGCAGAACGGGTCTATGAAAGGGGTATTCCCATTATATTTAGAGAGCATGACAAGACCTGCAGCAAGTGTTTCACTAAGTGGAGCACGCGAAGTTTTGAGCCTGTATCCTCTTTTATGTAGTGCTTCATGAGAAGTATCCAGACAAATCTCACAAATATCTTTTTTGAAAAATACTCGAATCGGATATAGACTTCCGCTTTCATGAAGGACTTTAGATCCGTAGACTCTCATCAGTCTATCAGACATGGCTTTTTTTACAATCTTTTGCACGTCCCTTGAACTGAATATCTTTGATTTAATGCTCGTTGCCTTACTTACATAAAACTGTCCGTCTTTTGGTATATATCTCTCTATCTCGAGACTATTTGCGAGGTCATAAAGTTCATCAAAAGTAGTAACTTGCTTACTCGCTAACTCTATCATAATTCTACTGGTCGTTCTGAGATTAATATTACATTTTGGAATATCAGAAATCTCTCCCATAAATCGAACTCTTCCGTCATCTACCTTATCAATCGTAAGACCCAGTTTTTCAATTTCTTTCTTTAGAACTGCTTCCATACCAAAGAGGCATGGCGCAACAAACTTTACAACACTCATCACTTCTCCTACAATAAATTATAAAGGAATTAAGCGAATATAACTATTACAGATTTATTAAGTTTTATAATCCGTATATATTTTTGGCGTATGATGTAGTAAAATGCAATAGCAAAGCAGGGTAAATTATGAAAAAGTACAATTTTATTACTAAATTTTTTAATAGTATTGTTCCATCCGATATGTATTTGACTATTCACAAAGAAAAGTTCATATACAGCATTTTGTATGTAATTGTTCTTCTCATGATAACATCTACTATAAGTGGTTTTTATCTTGGTTCAAGAATAAAAGACGCCCTAAATAGTACCATAGAAGATTATAGCAACGGAATTATCAAACCGATAACTTTTTCTGAGAAAGACGGTATGGTCTATGAGAGCGATAAATACACCATCGTAGACCACTTTGATGTACCAGTTGTAATAGATGATAAAAATACTGCTCCTATTAATACCTTATACGACCTAGGTAACTATGTTATTCTTGGGAAAAATAATGTAGAAGTCTACTTTAACAATACAAAAATTGCAGCCTACAAATATGATGACGTAGCTACGTTTAGCATGTATGATTTTTCCTCTGAGGAAATTAAAGAAATGCTAAAAATAACTAGCTTATTCGTCATTCCTTTGCAGATATTATCAAGGAATTTTACGTCTGCAATATCCTTCCTGTTCGATTCAATATTCCTATTCCTTGCAATTAATATTGTATCCATGTTTAAGGGTATAAGAATTAAAACCTTAAAACTATATCAAACTATTCTATATGCTATGACTGTTCCAGTTATGTGGAAAATGTTCATATCGTTTTTCCAGAGCCCTATGCCTGGTATATTAAATAACTTCGTTCTATATGGGTATCCTATCCTAATAATGATCGTTATATTCAACCGAATAAAAGCAATTGCAATAAAGAATAATAAACAATAGTTTTAACTATTTATCGTGCTATTTACACCCAAAAAGATAATAATACGGATTTTTCTTTTTTTTATTTAATTTTTCTATTTACTATTATTGTAAAACGTGTAAAATAGTACGTAGGACAAAGCACAAATAGAATTATGTTTATGACAGATTGGAGATATTTATGAAAAGCAGTAAATACAAAGGAATAATGCCTGCACTCTATGCTTGTTATGATAAAGACGGTAACATAGACCTCAAAACCGTAAAAGACTTTTCGAGACATCTTGTCGATAAGGGCTGTGATGGTCTATATGTTGGTGGCTCTAGCGGAGAGTGTATTTATCAAAACATAGAAGAACGAAAACTTGTTTTAGAAGCTGTTATGGAAGAAGTCGGTGGCGAAGTCGTTGTGATTGCCCATGTGGCCTGTAATTCAACGCGAGATAGCGTCGAGCTTGCAAAACATGCAAACGCTATCAAAGTAGATGCAATAGCTGCTATCCCACCTATTTATTTTAAGGTAGGTAACATCGGTGTCGCAAAATACTGGAATGAAATATCTGCGGCTGCACCGGATACCGATTTCATCATATACAATATCCCACAACTGACTGGTGTTGCCCTCAATCACCAGATTCTAGATAAACTACTTCCAAATAAAAATCTTGTGGGTGTAAAAAATTCATCCATGGCAACTTTTGATATCTATGATATTATAGACTATTCAAATGATTCTCTGTTCGTTTTCAATGGACCAGATGAACAATTAGTAAGTGGTCTTTCGAGTGGTGCAACCGGTGGGATAGGTGGAACTTATGGCTTAATGCCTGAACTATACATTAAGCTATACGATTTTTATGTAAATGGAGAGACTGAAAAAGCGACTAGGCTTCAGTACGACATCAATAAAATCATCGCATACATAACTTCAAGCGACTGTTCCATGTACGCTGTCATAAAACGAATACTACATATGATGCACGGATTTGATTTTGGTGGAGTAAGACCTCCCCTTGTAAACCTCTCTGAAAAAGAAGAAAAAATCTGTGAACTCACTCATAAAGAGTTAGTAAAGCTTTATGATAAATACGTCAATAAGAAATAATGGTTTAGGAGTTAATATGAATAAAGAACTTGTAAAACTAATGAAAGGCGAATTAATCGTCTCTTGTCAGGCACTTCCCGGCGAACCGCTTTACAACGAGGACTTCTCAATAATGCCATTTATGGCAAAGGCTGCTAAACAGGCAGGCTCTAAAATTATCAGAACCTCAAGCATACGCGACGTAAAAGCAATAAAAAAAGAAACTGGGCTACCCGTAATAGGCCTTGTAAAGAGGAAAATAGAAGGATACGATGTATTCATAACTCCTACTATGAAAGAAATAGACGATTTAGTGTTAGCTGGAAGCGATATCATAGCCACTGACCTAACAAAAGGATCAAGACCTGACTTCGACTCTCCAGAAAGCTTCATTAAAGCCGTAAAAGCAAAATATAAAGATATCATCTTAATGGCTGATATCTCAACTTATGAAGAAGGTGTAAATGCAGCAGAAAGCGGCGTTGATATCGTTGGCACGACGATGAGCGGATACACTGCTTGGTCTAAAAAATCTAGTGGACCTGACTTTGAACTGGTCGAAAGACTTGCCAGAGTTCTTGATATCCCTGTCGTGGCAGAGGGTAAAATCCATACTCCTGCCGAGGCGAAAAAAATGTTTGAACTAGGCGCTTATTGCGTAGTAGTTGGCGGCGCCATAACAAGACCGCTAGAGATTACAAAAAGATTCTTTGATGGAGTTAAAAATTGACAATACTCGTGTTCGATATCGGAGGAACAAATATAAAACATGGTCTTTACAAAGACGGTAATCTAATAGAGGTTTCTGAAACTAGCACTAATGCCAAGCGTGGGGGGAAAGCTGTCATTGACAGCGTCATAAAACTCACCAAGCAAAAAATCGACTATGATGTTCGCGCAATTGGTATCAGTAGCGCAGGTCAGATAAATCCTGACGCAGGAGTAGTCGTATACGCTAATGAAAATATTCCGGGGTATACAGGATTTAATATTAAAAAGACTATCGAAGATACATTTTCTGTACCATGTTACACCGACAATGACGTAAACTGCGCTGCCTATGGCGAACTAAAAGTAAGTGGGATAAAAGATGATTTTGTATTCATCACCTATGGTACGGGAGTTGGCGGCGCCATAGTGTCTTCTAGCAAGGTTATCAGAGGAACTAGCTTTTTTGCAGGTAATATCGGCGCTAACATAACTTATGATATAGCGTCCAGTAAATTTACCCAGTACGAAAAGATAGCTTCTACCTCAGCACTAGTAAATAAACTATCAAAAATAAATCCTAGTATTACAAACGGCAAGAAAATATTTGAAAATCTTTCAGATAATGTATTAAACATCATTGATACTTGGGTATTTGATGTGACAACAGGCCTTTTGAATGTAGCACTAATGATAGATCCACGTTATATAGTAATAGGTGGAGGGCTACCTCAAAGAGATATGATTTTTGATAAGATAAATGATAATTTTAATAAGAGAAAACTACCTCAACTAGATACCTTACTACTCAAAGCCACAGCTGGAAATCATTCTGCTCTAATCGGTGTAGCTAATATGTGTGAAGACCATTTAACATAACTATGCGTTGATAATTATTTGTTATCGTTATTAATGTATTTCCAGAACTTTCTACTAACTTGAAACTTTTTATTCCCTATACTCTTATCATTAACAATCCTAAGATAGTTATATCCTGTTTTAAAAGCGACAAAATCCATGCCGCGGGAGTGTATTGCATTTTTGGGACATTCATATACACATCTCATACACCAAGCACAGTTGCTTCCACTATTAAAACTACCACTTTTAAAATCAATATTTGAAGTAGGACATCTCCTCTCGCAAAGCTTGCACTTGGTACAGTCCTTATTGGCATATAGGCTTTTGCCATATCTTTTTCTGCCAATTTTATCAAAAAGGTAGTACCCCACAGCGGTTATTACATATCTTATGAAATCACGTTTTGGCAGCCTTCTTTTTTTTGCGTTAATGTCCTTTACAATTGCTGGCACTTTTCTATTAATGGTAACTTCATATAGCTTTTTAATTAGTTCGTCATCAAAATCAAGTAGGAAGTTTGACGTTAAAACAACAATTCTTTCATAGAATACATCGTACCATTTTTCTCTTAATTTATTCTTAAGGCGAATAGAAGCAGACTGATTAAAGTAGCCAAAACTCGCAGCAGTCCTAATAATAAAAACACTCTCTTTATTTCTCGGTAGCATATCTACGACATCAAAGATTATGTGGGGTTCTCCTCCACCATAAATCGGAAGCACAAAGCCCAGCATATCAAAGTTCTTAAAGTCTATCTCTACTTTTTCTTTAAGAATAGCTTCAACGCTTACCATTGTTACATCATTAGAAAGCTCTTTAAGTTTTTTTGTTAGCTCCTTTGATAGTATGAATGTGGAATTCGTTCCACTAAAAAACACCAAGGCAATATTCATCGTTCATCCTTTAAGTTTTGGGCTTCTTTGAACTGTCTACCTTTATTTATGTATAGTTTATTTATTCTTGCTAATTCTTTCCTTTCTTCATCATTAATCTTTCTGATGAATTTAGCAGGACGGCCGTATATTAGTGAGTTGTCCTCAAAAATCTTCCCTTTCGTAATCAAACTTCCAGCACCCACTATACAATTTTTCCCTATTACTGAACCGTCCATAACGGTAGAACCCATTCCTATGAGGGCATTATCTTTCACCTCACATGCATGTATTAGACAAGCATGTCCAATTGTCACGTTCTCCCCTAGAACGACTGGATATATTGTTGAAACATGTATTGTGGTGTTATCTTGTATATTGGTTCCCTTACCTACAATTATTTTATTTTGATCTGCCCTAAGCACTGAGCCAAACCATATCGACGCGTTTTCACCGACAAAAACTTCCCCCACTAAAGTCGCATTTTCACTCACATATGCACTGCTATGTACTTCCGGATTTATATCCAAATATTTTACGTTCATTATTATCCCCTATATTAATTCATAGTGCTTACACGCGTGGTAAACACCATCATCTTCTATATGCCTTGTAACAAATGAAGCTACTTTCTTCGCTTCACTGACTGCGTTTCCCATTGCTACAGAATGGCTTATTCCTTCGAGCATTTCAATATCATTGTAATTATCACCAAAAACTATGACATCATCCATGTCATAGGAAAGTATCTGCGCCATTTTTTTAATTCCCGTCAGTTTATTCACGCCTTTATTTGATACTTCAAATACCTTACCACCCCAGTCTTTAAAGTCAAAACCAGGATATTTATCAAAGGAATGAAACTTACTATTAATTATCATAATATTGTATATTTCTTTTTCTATGTCCCTTTTATAATCAAACTTGCGAATGTTCTCAACAAAGTCAACACCCTTAATATCTTCAATAGGCTTAATTTCTCTAACAAACTTGTTTTTGACGAAGTTAAGGAAGTCTTTAATGTATATTCGGTCACTAGTCGCAACTATGAATGGCTTTATGCTTTTGCTTAGTTCTTTAATAAGCCTCTTTGTTTCTTTTTTTTCTAGTGGATTCTTATACACTACTTTGCCATTATCCAAAAGTTCATGACCATTATAAGCTACTGCGGTTTGTATATCTAGGTAATCCATTATATGATTCATCTGTGAAAATCCACGACCACTTGCTATAGCAACCTTGTGACCATTGTTTCTGAGTGCCCCAATAGTCTCAAGAGTAGACTTGGGAATATAACTTTTGTCACCTCTGTGATGAACCAGTGTGTCATCAACATCAAAAAAAATTAGCTTGCTCATTTAACTATCCTATATTGTTTATTTCTCCTGTTTTTGATATACTTAGCGTAGTTATATTCTATACTAAATGTATTCATATAACAACATTTCACTGTAAGCAATAGGAGAAAATATGCAAAAAATTGGAATCGTTACTTGCTCTACTAGCGGATTAGATTATATCGATGGGTATGATGATATCGAAAGCGCAAGAACTACAATAACTATCGATGGCAAAGAATATGTCGATGGTATAAATATAAGACCAGAAACATTCTATGAAAACCTGCCACACTTTAAGGATATCCCTAGAACTGCGCAACCTTCACCGGGCCAACTAATAGATATCTTTGGTCGCTATAGAGAAAAGGGATATACGGATATCATCTATCTATCAATATCTGACAAACTAAGCGGTACCTATCAGACCGTTGAAGTCGTTAAGAAGTCCGTAGAGGGTATTAAGATACATCCTTTCAATAGTTTAAAAGCCTCATATCTTACAGGGTACATGGCAATAACCGCTCATAAAATGGCTGCTGAAGGAAAACATGTCGATGAGATAATTCCTTATCTAGAGAAAATGAGAGAAAATGCATATGTATATTTTGCCGTAAATGATCTCACAATGCTTGTTAAAAATGGAAGGCTTTCAAACGCATCTGCCCTTATGGCAAACATGCTCAAAATAAAGCCCTTACTAACACTAAACGAAAACGGTGAAGTAGTAGCAATCGAAAAGATAAGGACCATCAAAAAGGCTATTAAAAAAATAGTAGATAACTACTCACTAGAAACAAATAACGGCCATGATACTATGTTTTCATTTCTATTTACTACAGGCTGCGCTGAACTAGAAGAAAAAATTATGGCGGCTCTTAACGAAAAAAACATTGATAATAGTAATCTCATCACATATCCAATATCACCAGCAGTTGGCTGCCATATTGGAAATAGTCTAATAGGAATAGGCTATATCAAGAAGTTTGACTGATTAATTATAATAAATAATAGGAACCAAGGACGTTTATTTTGTAAGATTTTTCGATTTGCAAAATGGCGTCTTTTACTTTTTGATCTTTTTGATAACAGCCGTCTACATCTATAAAGAAATTATAATTCCCAAGACCAGATTTTGTAGGTCGTGACATGATAGATATCATGTTTACATCTGCTCTCGCAAAAGTACTAAGTATATCCGCAAGCAGTCCTGGTCTATCCTTATCACCGTACACGACTAAAGATGTCTTCCATTTTCTTTGAATATCTATCTCTTGGTTTAAATCATTGGTAATTATTAGAAACCTAGTCTCATTATCCTGTCTATCGGCGACATGTTCTTCTACATATTCAAAGTCTTTTTCACCTAGTAAATGCATAGGAATAATAGCCCCACAATGTTTACCACCGTTAATCAAGCTATCAAAAGTTGCACTATTAGAATCGGTTATAACTACTTTATCATGATACTTTTCAAGATAATCAAGACACTGATTATTACTTTTAAATTGAACGAATACCCGTTCAAGTTCCTCTAGATTTTTTGTATTGCTAACAAATGCAAACTCCACTTTTAACTTTATTTCGTAGATCACTTTAAGTTTGGTATTAGATAGTAAATCCAAGATAATCTGCACATATCCGTCAAGAGTATTTTCAATAGGAAATACACCGTAAGTACATTGATTACTTTCAAGCGCATGAAACGTTTTTTTCATGGTCGGGAAATAAAGCATCTGTGCGTCAATTTCTTTTTTACTCGCAAATACATTTGCTGCCTTTTCCGTATATGTTCCCCTTGGTCCAAGTACCGCTATTTTTTCCATAATACCTACTATTTCTTTACTTACTTGCTATACATAGTTTACTATTATTTAAACCACCATATCAAGTTCTTATTTGTCAATTTTTATAACTTTTTAAACACCTTCTATTTCTTAAATTGGGAGGAGTCAACCCCTACAGCTATTAATTCCCTTTCAACTTACCGTGTTCCAACCCTCTTCTATAAACAAATTCTATCATAACACATACCAGTATTATTCCCGCTTCTACCATGACACCTAAGAAGTTCCCCTTCATTTGTTGTTGTACTAAAATTATAACAGCAAGACTACAGAGGATAAAAGCAATTAGAGGGATTATACGACTAGCTCCAATCTCTTTATATAACTTAAATGCTACAAAATTCACTATTGCAAATACTATCAAAAACCCTATGCTTCCTGCCGTAGAGATGCTTTCTAATTTGAGTGTATTTACAAGAATTAGGGTTAGTACCGAAGTCGCTAATAGTCCCTTTGGGTGTTTCCACATTAACTCACAAAAATATCTCGGTAGTTCATTATCTTTTGCTATCTCATAGTTTACCTGACTTCCTCCATATATGCTCGCATTGATTGCCGAAAAAGTCGAAATCAGTGCAGCGATAGTTATAATAACAAAACCTGCATGTCCAAGCATAGATCTCGCCGCCTCTGCTAAAACGTAATCCTTCGCCGTTGCAATTTTATCAAAAGGTAAAGACCCCACTGTGACAACTGCTATTACTATGTAAAGAAGTATTACAAATAAAACTGCGTAATAATATGCTCTTGCAATATTCTTTTTGGGATTTATTATATCTGGAGCGGCGTTTGCTATCAGTTCAAATCCCTCATAGGCCACAAATATTACCATCCCCCCTGCAAATAGTTTAATAGGCGTTTCATAATGTTTAAAACTTAGTTGTCCTATGTTAGGATTACTAAATAATCCGTATAACCCGATCACAACAAAACCTATTAGAATTACTAGTTTTATGACAACTGCGTATGACTCAATTTTGCCCACTACCGTTACACTATAGTAGTTTATGATAGTCGCCAAAATTATTATCAAACTTGCATATATATGAAAGTCAATTGCTTTAGAACCAGTCATGCTAAGCAGATTGGGCGCATATGAACCAAAGGCAGACGCATAAAGAGATAGCATAATTATATAACTCACCCACAGTAGATTATTCATTCCACCGCTAAATGTATTAATACCAAACCCTTGATTTATAAATCTTACCGTTCCACCCCTATCAGGATAAGTTGTTGATAACTTTACGTAACTATAGGATGTAAGCATTGCTATTATCCCTGCAAATAAAAAAGCCACTGGCGTTCCACCTTTAGCCAAAAACACAGCAAGACCCAAAACAGCAAAGATACCGCCACCTACCATTCCGCCTATTCCTATTGAAATAGCTTCAAGTAGGCCAATCTTTTTATTCTTCATAATTAGCCTCCTTCTATGGAAAATTTAGGTACATTAGTCCCATAAATAAATTATAACAACAAAGTCTATTTGATTTATTTTATCATAAAACCCTCTTCACGACACCCTAATCTTGACCTATACTATAAATAGGTAGAAGGTGAATGATGAATGTATTAAGTATTAGCCCCGCTTACCTAAGCGATAAGGACTTGTTAAGTGAATATAATAATAACGATAATCTAAAGGCAGTGCAGTATACTTCCAATAAGGTAAAAGCCATACAAGCTGAAGTTAACTTACGAAAAAGATATTCACAAAAAGAGGTGTTTACTGCTGAAAAACTTACTATACCCCATTTAACAAGCCCCTATGAGGAACTTATCTTCTTACAAAAAAGATATGAAAACGGGAATGGTGGTAGAATCCCTATCCCCAAAAACCCTATGCTACTTTGGCAACAACATAAGTATTCTGTAATGGCTAGAAGTATAAAATGGTATAAGGAAATCGGTAGAAAAGTATCTGTCAAAAGAGACACCCCATACTTTAAAGAACTTACTACGACACTAACTAGTATATTGGAAGAAGAACCGAAAGACACTTCCATACTGAATGTGCTCCAGCATATGTGGGGCTATATTTCGGATTTATCAGAGATAAAAAAATCAAGAGTTCACGAACTATCTCTTCATGAACTCTTACTAGAAATACAAAAATGCGTGATATCTTCGAGTCAGAAATATCTACTACACCAAATCGCTCTTAGCGAACTTGGCATATGGATTAAAAATTCCTAATTATTTTTTGGAAGCATAGGAAAAAATATACTCGTTTTCTTCTTGTACTCTTCCCAGTCGGGTCTGCCATCATACTTTTTCTCGAGTAGTGGCACCCCTGACACAAACCTCAGAAGTAATGTCATTATTAGTGGACTGAACAATAAAAAGTAATTGTTTCCATTTGAAAGGCAAATGATACATATGCCCCACCACATCGTAGCCTCTCCAAAATAATTGGGATGTCTAGTATATTTGTAAAATCCCGTAGTAATCAGCTTCCCTTTATTATTGGGATTGCTTTTAAACACTTTTAGTTGATGATCGCCAACACTTTCAAATACAAAGCCAATTATCCAAACAACAAGACCAATAATCGTCACTACGCCAGCCATATGAACGCTTTGTAGATTGACAAAAACTACTGGAAAGATCACTATCATGTTTAGCACGAACTGAAGCACGTACATTCTGAAGAAAAAGTATGCATCAAAGTGCTTTCCTTTGTACTCCTGTCTATATTTTACATATCGAAAGTCTTCTTTTGCCCCAAGATTTCTTTTGCCGATATGTACAGCCAGTCTAATTCCCCATATTGCAACGATTAAAGTTAATACCAGTTTAACCGCGTCTATCCCTCCTAATAAAAGGGAAACAAGCGATGCAACAATTGGAGACAAGCCCCATATGATATCGATTAAATCATGTTTATTTCTACTTTTTCCGATAAGAAATATAACGACAAATAGTAAAAACGATGCGGAAAATGTTATTAAATAATTCATCTGTGCTCCTTTAATCTTTAAGGGTAAACCCTACAGCAACACTACCATCACCAGAAAATATTTGTATTACTGATGATATGTTGCCAATATACAGTGGATCTTCGCCTAGCTCTTTTTTAAGGTTCTCGGCTAGTTCTTTTGCTCCTTCCATATTATTGCAGTGTACAATACTATAGCATTTAATATTACCTGCATGTTTTAGGATAGTTTGTTTTAATCTATCTTTATTCTTCCTACTTGAAAAAGAAAACTGATGAACCTTACCTTCTCCTTTTTCATCAATGCTTATTATTGGTAAAAAATTAAGCCATTTTAGAAATTTCCCTGCTTTACTACTGAGCCTACCCGAAGAAATCATCTTATCCAGATTTCTAAGTCTAACGTATATTTTCGTTTTCTTAATGGTCTCTTCTAAGTCTTTTGATATTTCGTAAAATCCAAGATTATCGTTGATAAGCTCTATCGCTCTATATACGATGAGTCCTTCTGCAACTGAATTGAGTTTTGTATCAATTAACTTAATTCTATCGGATCCATATTCATCGACTATCTTTTGATACTGACTATGTATTCCTGACATCATTGATGAAACCGTCAGTATAATCAAATTATCGTAGCCTTTTAGTAACTGAGCAATGACGTATTTCATTTTTTGAGTACTAGGCTGTGAGGACGATATCGATGAAGCATTAAGAGCCTCAGCAAAAACTGTTCTTTTATCCTCAAAAGTGACATTATCAATGAGTATATTAACTGGTAGCATATATGTATGTTCAGAGTACATGTGCTCCGGTATATCGGCTATACTATCTATTAATAAAGCCGTACCACCTTTATTTATACTAAGGCTTTGTATTAGCATATCGTCACACTTTGTCTCTATAATCTCACCAAACCTGCTACAGTGTCTGGTAACATCGGACGGATTGTTAGTATGAATATGTATTCGCATATATCTGTCATTTCCAGATATTACCAAGCAATCTCCAATGTTTTCTAGGTTCCCTTTATGAAATTTATCATCATTTTTTTTGATTAATACCTCTGTACAAAATCTGTACTCGGAGGTTTCCACATCATCTATGTCATGCTCTGCTTCTTCATTAATAAATGCCATGTCTTCATCCGATAGTACTTCATCAGCTACCTTTTTACCAACTACTGCTGACATAAACCCTTCGATAAAGTACAGAAATGCCATTGCTCCCGCATCTCTTTCGTTGCCTTTTCTCTGTGCTTTTAAGATGAGCCTTGAATTTTCAACGGTTGTTCTTAGTTCTTGTAGGCAAGTGAAATAAAGACTTTCAAGAGTACTTGCGACATGAATATGTTTTTTTAGGGAGTCACTCCAGTTTTTAATGGCAATAAGAACGGTTCCTTCTAGGACCGGATTACTAATTGAATTATACGCACTCTCATATCCTCGTTCAAAACACTTGATAAAATCAACGATATGCAGTTTATTTTTACTCGGCACACATTGCTCAAAACCTACAAAAAATTGTGAGAATATGGCCCCTGAATTCCCTCTGGAATTTAATATCGCAAGATCACTTGTTGAAGACAAAATCTTATTCATATCCGCATTATATTTTAGATTCTGCCTAATTTTGGTCATAAGATAATGTAGGTTATCACCCGTATCATTGTCGGGAACCGGAAACTTATTTGCTCTATTTAGTTCATCTTTATACATGGAAATATTTTTTGCACCTAATAAAATACCGTTGTAAATACTATCTGTTGTAATATATTCTTCCAAATCAATCTCCAATTTTACGTACTATATTATGTTACCAATTAAGTTTTTGTATCATTAATGTTGATAAGAAACACGTACTCGTGGTAATAAATGTTCCCCATAAAAGATCTACTACCGTTACTAGCGCCGGCCAACCTTTTAGCGTCGCCATGTTGGTTAAATCGTATGTTCCATACATAGCAAAACCTATCAGAGCACCTAAATAAAGGGTGCTTTTTAGGTTCCCACTTGCTATCGCTGGATTTATGACAAATACTAGTAACGCAATAATATACACTATATAGAAAATAATCGCTGGAATAAAATTTACCTTATCGGCCATAAGATGCCCTAGATGGGTTTTGTAAAAGTTTGGCGAAACTTTCGTAAGCCATACCAAATCAATTACTAAAAAAATGACAAACACGACAATAAAACGCTTCATATAACCTCCTAAGCCATTCCCCCAAAATTATAATATCATAGAAATAAATTAAATAAAAGCTTACTTTTTATTCTTCTTAACGAGTTGTTCGTGCAGTGCTTTTCAATAAAAAAATACTTTCTAACATAAGTCTAGGGAAGCCGAGCATCTATCGACTCCCCTAAGCTTAGGCAGTTTTTATTTATTAAGCATTTGAAATCTGCGCTTTATACATCTTGGCAAATACTCCTTCTTTTTTTATCAACTCTTTAGATGTTCCAATTTCAGCAACTCGTCCACCTTTTATGACAACGATGTTGTCTGCGTCAACCACTGTTCTCATTCTATGCGCAATAATGATGACTGTCTTATTCTTGATTAGCTCTGCAATTGCCTCTTGGATTTTGCTTTCGTTTTCAGCGTCAAGAGAAGCCGTCGCCTCATCTAAAAGGATAATCGGAGCGTCTTTGAGTAAGGCTCTGGCAATTGAAATTCTCTGCCTTTCACCCCCTGACAGTTTTTCACCGTTTTCACCGATTAGGGTATCGTACCCTTCCGGAAGCTTGTTTATAAATTCTTCACATCTAGCTATCTTTGCTACCTCTTTTACCTCTTCGTCTGTCGCCTCTTTTCTTCCGAGTCGGATATTCTCCATTACACTTGAATTAAAGAGCGATACCTCTTGAAAGACTATCGAAAACTCCTTCAGTAATGTCTCCGGATCAATCGTTGATATATCCACACCACCAAGTGTAATCTTGCCACTATCAATATCCCAGAATCTTGAAGCTAGTTTTGTAGCGGTGGTTTTGCCGCCTCCAGATGGCCCTACTAGAGCCGTTACTTCTCCTTGCTTAGCGGTAAATGATACGCCTTTTAGAACATTTACACCATCTTCATAAGAGAAATCAACATTGTCAAATACGATATCATAGCCATCTGGACGAAACTGCGCCACACCCTCTTGAGCAGGCATACTATTAATCTCCCTTATCCTTTCAACTATTGAATCAAGGAATAATAATTCTGCTAGGTTAAATATTATATTCATAACCGGCGCAAATACCGAACCTGATAGAATTAAGAATATCAAATAAGTAAATACCGTTACGCTACCTTTCGCTAATAACGTCGCCCCATATACCGCTACACTTGCCATACCCAGCTTCAATAGAAAGAATGAAATATTCACAAAGGCGCCCATCGTCACTTCCATCACTACTTTTTGCTTTTTATGTTCATCATATTTTTTATTAATAGAATGTATAAAATAGTCTTCTCTATTGTATGCCTTTATTTCCTGAACAAGGTTCAAGCCTTCTTGCATTTCATCAATGATTTCTCTATCAGTATCAAAATGTTTCTTTAAAACATTTTTACTAGATTTTCTTGATAACCAAAATACCAATAACGAAAGTGGCACTACCCAAAATAGCGATATAGCAAGTCTAAAATCAACGATGAATAGTCCAAGTGCCATTAATAGGATAACAATCGCCCCCGCATACATCTGTGGGACTGCGTGAGAAAATAGGTGTTCACTGGTTGTAGCATCCGTCATAATTGTAGCACTTAAATCCGCTATGTCTTTTTTGCTAAAGTAAGCTAACGGAAGTTTTTTAAGTTTTTCCGCCAAATTTATTCTGGTCTTTGCACTCTCATCATAAACCTTAACATAGGTATTCTTGTAATCAACGATACCAACCAGGTACATTACGATAAAAGCAACAAGGCTGATACCTAGATAATGATATATATTAAGGTCGAAAGGTAATGATTCATGAAAGAATGTTCCACCATATTGCTTTAGAAACGCAAAGGCAACCATCACGGGAAATATTGCCGTAATTCTAACAAATGTATGACTAATTGTCGCTTTTATTAAATCATTAGCCCCCTTGTCCGTTAGTGAGTACTTTTTTTGTAAATAATTTTTCATCATCAAGCTCCCCTCTTTATATTCCAGCCTATTGCTTGTTGGTATTCATCCCACATTTTCTTGTATAGACCATCTTTTGCCATAAGCTCCTCATGAGAGCCGTACTCCGCTACCTTGCCTTCATTGATAACTGCTATTTTATCAGCGTGCTTAACCGTGGTCATTCTGTGAGCAATCATTATCGTCGTTTTCCCCTTGCTTAGTTCAACAAGCGCCGCCTGAATTAAATGTTCATTCTCAGGGTCAGCAAAAGCTGTCGCTTCATCAAGAAGCACTATCGGTGCATCTTTTAAAAACGCTCTTGCAAGTGCTATTCTTTGCTGTTCCCCACCAGATAGATAAGTCCCTTTCTTACCTATTACCGTATCAAGTCCAGAACTAAGCTCGTCTATTATCTCTTTTGAACGTGATTTTATGAGTGCTTCATCTATTTGTTTATCGGTAACATCTTCTCGACCAAATGCGATATTCTCTCTTAAACTAGTCTTAAACAACTGATTATTTTGGAAAACAAAGGATATATTATCCATTAGTTCTTCCTTTGAGTAGTCTTTGATATCATGCCCACCGATTAATACTTCACCTTTCGTTACATCCCAAAATCTTGCGGCAAGCCTCGCTATTGTCGTTTTACCGCCACCTGATGGTCCTACAAGTGCTAACGTTTCCCCTTTACGGACTTTGAAGCTAATACCGTCTAAGGCGTTTTTCTTGCCATCATAGGAAAATACAACATCTCTAAACTCTATATCTTGCTCATCAAAGGCTACACCATCTTCTGGATAAGTCATTTCATCATACTGAAATAGTTCATTAAATCTATCAATCGCCTGACCCGCAACCGCAGCTTGTTGACTGAAAAATGCACTTCTCATAATAATTACCCCAAAAGATGGCGCAATTAGAAGATATAATATAAAGTCGCTTACGACGATTCCTATATTGTCTCCTCTACCTATTATCAGTATTGCCGCAGGAACAAGGAAAAATGCCGTTGACTCTATTATTGCAAGATAAAACGAATACTTTTTAGTCCACATTTTAGTATATTTTATAACCATATCCCTATAGCCTTTTATACTATTGTAAAATCTTGTAAATGAATGGACACTCTGGCCAAATGTTTTTACGACAGGTATTGCTCTAACGTATTCAACTGCTTCTGAGCTCATATCTTCCAGTGCGTCAAAATACATCTGTTGAAAACGCTTCCCCTCTTTTGTCATCATCATCGACATAATGATAAACGATAGAATTATCGGTATAATACATGCAATTCCAAGTCGCCAATCAAAGGTAAAGAGTAGCACCAAAAGAATAATCGGCGTTATAACCGAACCTGCCATATCTGGAAGTTGATGCGCTAAAAACGAATGCGTCTGTGCAGCCCCATCATTGATTACTTTTCGCATCTTTCCACTAGAATTAACGTTGAAAAATCCAAGCGGCATGCGCATTGCCTTTTCAAAACCAGCTTTTTTAAGTCCTATTTCTACTTCAAATGCAGCTAAGTGTGAAATCATAAGCGCTAAAAAGTACATTAGTATTCCTAAGACGGAGTAACCGAACACGTACACCGCGTATGTTTTAACATTTTCTATGGAGATACCTTCTGCGCTGGAAAATATCTCTCTGGTTATCCGCCATACATAGTAAAATGGCAAAATATTGATTAACGCTGATAGCGCAGAAAAAACTAATGCTACCGGTAGATATATCTTTTTATTCCCCATATATGGCACAAATTTTGAAAGAATCGACTGTTTCTTTTGTTTCATATTTTCTCCTTTCTTGTCCTTTGCTATGTTAGATATTTGAGTCTGCTTCTGGTTTGACACAAACATAGGTTTCTGATTGTAATTTATTAAATGATTTAATCATCAAAACACCAATCACGACTGTAAGACCCGCGTCAATTAGGAATGAGCCTACATATATGGACCCCACACCAAATAGCCTCGGTAGAAATATCATGGCAGGAATATAAAGAATCACCTGCCTTAATATTGCTATTACTCCTGCCGTCTTTCCATCGCCGATGGAAGGGAAATACGACATTCCATTCATGGTTACAGCAAGAATTGGAATAATCGAAATAAGAATCCTAAAGTTAAATATATTCTCTGCTGAAATACTATTGGTAAACATCATGCCAAGAATTGTTTCTGGTATAATCATCGCTACTAGCCATATCGGTGTTAAAATAATAAGCCCGCCTAAAATATATACCTTGGTTGCTTTTATAACCCGACCATACTTTTTAGCCCCATAATTCATACCAACAGTAGGCTGTAATGACCTCATTAGCGCAAAGAGTGGTGTCATCATAAACATTAAAAGTCGATAAGATACGCCATAAAAAGCGATATCATAATCTGTGCCAACTACACCTATCGCATTTAAAACAACCACTCCTTGAATAAGTGACATAATCGCCATAATCAGAGAAGGCATTCCTAGAGAAACAATCTTACTCATTATCTTCTTATCGTTACGTATGGAAAATAATTTCGCCTTAAAAGAAGCCTTTCCAGCATTAAAATATAATACGGATAAAAGAGTGTATACAAACATGCCAAGGTTTGTACCCCACGCAGCGCCTACGACACCAAGATTCAACATTCCCATAAAAATATAGTTTGCTACAATGTTAACAACAAGGCCACCAGCCATTATTATTGCTGCTGTTCCCATCTTACCTTCCGCTCTGATAATCATATTATATGTCAGTGAGAATACCCAGAATATCGTACCGATAACTGTCACTTTAAAATAGGACAGTCCTATTTGTAGAACGTCTCCTTCACCACCCATGAATATTAGTAATGGTTTTGCCACCACAAACAAAAATATCATAAGAAATACTGTCATGACGATTCCGATAAAGTTTACATTACCAAGGATTCTATTTTGTGTTTGGCTATCCTTTTCTCCTATGACGATACTAAGGTATGCCCCTGCTCCACCACCAAGCATAGAGCCAAATCCTATTGCAATTTGGGTTAGAGGATACGCTAATGAAACACCACTTAGTGCAATCTCACCAACAAAATTACCAACGAAAATTGCGTCAAAAACCACATTAAGTCCATGAAGAACCATGGCAACAACCGCTGGTAAAGTGAGGGTTACCATTACTTTCCACAAATTGTCATTTAATATCATCTGTGTTTGTTTACTGTCTTTATTCATTTTTTCTCTTTACTTTATTTCCTTCCATATAGTAGCTTAGAACCAACAAGCATTGTCTTTTTTGCTTCTTCGTTAGTAAGAACTGTTCCGTCTGTGGTATCGATTAATTCAACGAATTCATACCCTTCTCTCTTTAACTGATCTATAAACTTATCAATTCTTGGATATTTTGATGGACTAAAAATATCATGTATCGAGAATACTCCACCTTTTTTCAGTACCCTGAGTGATTCTTTTAATAGTTTATTCCTATCCCCAGGGATATTATGATAAACGTAGTTTGAACATATGGCATCAAAGGTTTCATCATCAAAATCAAGTTTTTTTGCATCACCAACGATGAACTTAACATTACTTACCTCCTCCGCCACCGCATTGTTTTCACATAACTCTTTTGAAAACTCGTCTTTATAATCGATACCCCATCTATCCAGACCTATTACTTGCGATTTAGGGTTGTTTTTGGCTACGCTTATACTTAATGCACCACTCCCACAACCAACATCAAGAATACTGCTGCCATCCGCATCTAGTCTGATTCTATCGGCCGTATACTTTATTATTTCCCAAGAAATGCTGTTAGGATTGGAATAATCAAACTGCTTTCTCATGTAGGAAAATTTTCCTGCAACTGCTAAAAGTATTCCTGCACTAACGCCAAATACTATAAAAATAATGAAAAAAATGGTATTAACTACGCCTTTTACTGCCATTATTATGCCAAAAACTGCTGCTATAAGCACTGAAACAAGGGCTGCTATTTTTATCCATTTTATTAAATTCTTAGGCATCCAATTTTCGTAATTCGCTTTCATGTTTCCCTCCATAATCCTATTTTGTCAAAATATACTTCTAGCATATCTTGTAAGGTCTGTCTCATTTTTTCATCATTTCCATAATCAAATATCGTTACACCAATCATAAGAGAACTTATTATCATGCCAAATTCATCATTTGTAATGTCAATGTATTCGGTAAACCCTTCCTTTTGACAGAACTCAATAAAATCCGCGTTCATCCCTTCACTAAAATCCTCAAATATTTTTTTCAGTTTGGGATTGCTAGGCATTTCAAGCATTAATTTAACAAACATCTTTTTATAATCGTTATGATCCAGTATTTTATCTAGAAGTAAGTTAATAAGCAGCTCTCTTCTATCTAACTTTTTATGTTCATCTCGGTACTCAATGATTAAGTCTTTCCGATACTCCATACCATCTTCAAGAATTTCACGAAACAAATTCTCTTTACTAGAGTAATAGTGATAAAAACCACCCTTAGAAAGACAAGCCCTATCGATAATTTCCTGAACGCTAGTATTGCCAAAGCCTTTTTCAGTAAATAGCTCAATGGCAGATTGTTTAATCTGTGCTTTCCTTTCTTCTTTACTAAGTCTAATTCTAGTCATTTCTTCTCCTTCCGACGGTTCGGTCTGTAAAAATAGTATCACTAATGATAATCATTGTCAATATTTTTTCAATGGTGCTTTTTCCCATTTGAGCACAAAAAATGCCCTTTATCAACATTAATTGATAAAAGGCGTATCTTCCCATTCTTAGTCTACAAATGCGATTTATGTATTTTTCACAGTACGTACTACAACCCTACAACTTACTTATCATATCGTGATGTAAAGAATCTTATGATAATGACATCATTCCCCTATGTAAGTAGCGTTCAAAATAACTTTTTTTTCATAGTCTTTTTTTTCAAGTATGTTTAATGACATTTTTACTATCGCCTCATACATATCAGAAAATGCTACTGTTCCTTTTAAAATATTCCTGTTTACAAGATCTCTTCCTTCATTTTCACCGAAAAAACCATTAATTCCAAAAAAAGCTATCTCTGTCTCACGCAGTTTGCTAGCACCAAGATAGGCTCCATATGCCATTTGGTCATTGAGGGCGACAACTATGCCCGCTTTTTTACCAGATACCACATAATACTTCATTCTGGTTTCTGCATCATTCCTATTCCAGTTACTCTCTAGCATACTTGGGCTTTTGCTGTTTTTCCCCATCAATTCTTTCGTAAGTCCGTATAGCCTTCTTTTTGATACGTTATCATTTTCCGGACCGGTTAGTATCATTAACCCTTTATCCATTAAATCATCTTCTAGTATTTTTTGAGCAATTAATTCCCCCGCCTTAACATCATCATAACCTATAAACGCATCACCAAATTCTTCAAAAGTATTATTCTCAAGAATAATCACGGGTATTTTTTTGCTGACCTGCACTAATTTTTGTTTTACCATCTCATCATCTATAGGAGATATTACAAGTATATCTATACCATAACCTTCTAATGTCACTATATCTTTTATCTGCTGTTCTACTGTATTTTGGGCCTCTCTAATCAAAATGTTCAAATCATTTTGATTAGATGCATTATCATTAGCTGTATTGATCAAATATGCGTTTCTTGGCGTTTTAGCATCATACAAACTAAGACCTATAAGATACTTATATCCCTTCACTTTATTTACAGATTGTTTCGTTTCATTAAATATTAAAATTACTGCAATATAGACAATTATCGCCAATATTATCAAATACAATAAATAGTTTAAAAAGGGTTTACTTTTCATTTAATATCTCCTGATAATTTTTAGGGGACTTTCCTGTATAGTGCTTAAAAGCGGTCGAAAAATAGTGTTGATTTGAATATCCTACCATTTCCGCAATTTCATAAATCTTGTGTTGTTTTTTGTTAATGAGATCTATAGATTTTTGTATTCTAAGCTCCGTTAACCATCCTTTGAAAGACATTCCCGTTTCGTTCTTAAGCTTACGAGATAAGTAGTCAGGATTTACAGATAGCTTCCCCGCCACAAAAGTCAAATCCAACGCACTGTCAGCAAAAGAATCCTTTAGTAAACGAAGGCATCCATCTACAAGCGGATCCGCATATCCTTCTTCACAATTTGATTTATCACTATCTATCTTGTCTATGCATTTACATAAAGTGTTTTTTAGTTCTTTTTCTTTAATAGGCTTTAGTATATAGGCAGAAACTCCAAGTGATATCGCCTGTCTAGCATACTCGAATTCATCAAACCCCGAAATTATTATTATCTTGCATTTGTTATGTATATTCTCTTCTAATTGCCTAATTAATTCAAGGCCTGAAAGTTTAGGCATGCATATATCAAGTAGCAAAATATCTGGCTCCAACATTCTCGAAAGTCGTAACGCCTCTAGGCCATTTTTTGCCTTTCCTACAACCGACAAAGGGAGGCCAAAATCATTAATCATTTCTCCTAGACCTTCGCGTATCATTTTTTCATCATCTGCAATTATTATTTTTTTCCTATCCATAACTAACCACTATTTCATATTATCATAAATTATTACCAAGGTTGCCACCGTAAATCCATATGCATCTTTCGTATACCTTAAACCACTTCCCTTCGCAAAAGTACGCCACAATCGTATACCAACATTTTGGACACCAAATCCTCCGCTCCATTCTTCCCAATTGTTCGTTGCTAATCTACTATTAAGCCTTTTCATAACTTCATCAGAAATAGGTTTGCCATCATCTTCTACTCTAATAGATATACCATTTTCAATCGACGAAACGGTTATTTTAAGTAGTGAGCTTGAATTATCTGATTCTTTTATCCCATGATAAAGACAATTTTCTACTAGAGGCTGTAGACACATTCTAAGAATGGGTTTATCCTCCAGTTCCTTAGGACAATCAATCTTATAAACAAACATGTTTTCATAACGCATCTGCTGTATATCAAGGTAACTTGATACCATTTTTAACTCATCGACAAGCGATATAAGTTCTTTACCTTTACTTAAGCTTATTCTAAAAAAGTCTGACATTAGTTCAATAACATGCAATATGTCCTTCGCGCTATGTTTCCTAGCCATCCAACCTATCATATCTAATGTATTGTACAAAAAATGGGGTTTGATTTGTTCTTGTAATACTTGTAACTCTGCGTCTCTCTTTTGCTTCTGTTCTATATAAACCATTCCAAGAAGTGATTTTATTTTTACTACCATTTTGTTAAAGGCAAACCCTAAAGATCTTATCTCTCCACTACAAGGCTCGTCAAAACGTACGTCTAAATTCCCCTGTGAGGCCTCTTGCATAAGACCTGAAAGCCTTACTAATGGCTTAGTTAACTTAGACATAAAAAGAACTGACCAAATAGTTGCCATTGCGAAAGCTAAAATTGCCATAATAAGCGAAATTTTAAGTATCGGAATAAGCACCTCTCCCTCTTTATCAACGTCGTAGGCACCCACTACTAACATTTTTCTATTTTCAAATTTGTTGTACACAAGATTGTAGCGCTTGTCTAGTATATTCGCCTTTATTATTCCTTCATCATCTTCTTCAAACCATTCGGGCTTGATTCGATATACTATAGGATTGACTGGGCTGAGAACTATTTGCCCCTTGTCATTCATAAGGAAGAAAAAACTGCCCGTATCCGGCTCGAGGTCTTTATACATATCCCTAAGGTCTTGTAATGATACATCTATCATTATTACTCCCACTCTTTTCCCATCTACTGATACGGCTCTAGCTATAGATATATATGTTAGATAATCATATCTTTTCCAGCTTTGAAGATTACGAACTGCATTGTAGAAATGGTACGAGTAACCACTACCTTCATTCATAGCCTCTTTGAACCAAGGTTCACTGTAAAAGCTATCATTCACTAGTCTGTATGAGTCGTTTGAAATATACTCTTTACCATTTTCATATACCAAAATCATATTTAAATACTCTGGATATATATTTTCATATTTATAGAATAGATTCCTAACACCCTGTTCTAAGTTTACTTTTTTTATGTGTTCACTATCTTTATCGGTAGCAAGACACTTAATGACTGCTTCGTCTTTTCCAAGAAGTTCCAACGTGTTTTCGACCGATTGTATCTTTAGCCAAAAAGAATTAGCAAGCTGACTTTGTAGCTCCGTGGTGTAAACAAGTCTAGAGTTCATAAGCGAAGTTCTATACACATAGTTACCCACTAAGGTCAAAGTTATTATTACCAATAATATAATAATTAAGTTAAATATTACTAGTTTCCTACGCATCCGTTTCTCCCAAATAACAGCTTGTTCACCTTTAATTTATTATACTATATATTGACCATCAGCAAAACGCAGGTATCAAAGATACCTGCATAAATGATTTGTTTCTATTTGGATTTAGTTATTTACCGCCATATTTTTTGTATAGTTCTTCTGCATTCTCTGGTACTATTATCTCTGATTTAAGCGTAATAACCTTATCAAGTTCTTTACCTTCTACAAGTAGTTCATATGCACTTTGAATCGCTTCTGCTCCACCTGTTGGATATACTTGGGTCATGCTAAGTCTTCCGTCGATGACGCTTTTTATTCCACCATCCGGAGTTGGCAATCCGTCAAATCCTACGAAAAGAATATCCTTCTCTCTTCCAGCTTGCTTAGCAGCAATATAAGCTCCCTCCGCCATTGGGTCATTCAATGCCAAAAATAAATCGATTTCTTTATTTGTCTGTAGCATCTCCTCAGCTATTGTAATAGCCTTTTCTCGTAACCAGTCAGCATTGTTTACAGCTACTATCTCTACTTTTGGATTCGATTTAATTCCCTCTCTAAATCCATTATCTCTATCGATACCGCCAGAGGTACCTTCAAGTCCTTTAATCTCGCATACTTTCCCACCGTCTTTAAGTAAAGTATTTGCTACATATTCTCCAGCAACCTTTCCCATGTCGACATTGTCTGCGCCAATAAACTGAGTATATGTATCTCCCTCTATTTTTCTGTCGAGCAAAATAACTGGAATGCCTGCTTCATATGCTTCTTTGATAACATTCGTAAGAGGAACTGCTTCGTTTGGAGAAGCGATCAGTAGGTCTACTTTTTGTTGAATAAAGTTTTGAATATCTGCTATTTGCTTTGAATTATCCTGCGCAGCATCTGCATAGATTACCTTAAACTCAGGATGTTTCTCAGCAGCCATGGCTATTTGATCATTCATAGCCACACGCCAAGGCTCTCCGAGGTTACACTGTGACATACCTATAACAAATTGTTCTTTTTCTTTTTTGTCTTCCGACTTGGAATCTGCATCAGAAGTTTCTTCTTTTTTTGCCTCTTCTTTCGTGTCATTACCACCACAACTTGCAAACATCGAAACAACTAACATCATAGCAAGTAGTAAACTAAATAGTTTCTTATAACTTTTTTTCATATACGTCCTCCTTATCATTTGATGCGAACGGCACGTTCACATTAGTTTCTTTTATATACATTTAGTCATACTGTCTTTCAGACTGCATGAATACTGCAACTATAATTATAAACCCTTTTACCATTAGCTGAATATTGGAGTTAACTCCCTTTAGACCAAGGACATTGTCAAGTAACCCCAGAATTACTGCTCCAACTAAAGTACCTATCATAGTTCCCTTTCCACCTGCAAGTGAGGTACCACCAATCGCACAAGCAGCGACTGCGTTAAGCTCATAACCTATCCCTTCATTTGGCCCACCTTGACTTATTTGGGCTGCGTGTATCATCGCAGCTACAGAAGCTAGCATACTACACAGCATAAACGCCGTTATCTTGACTCTATCTACTTTTATACCTGCTAAGTAAGATGCTTTTTTATTGCCTCCTATCGCGTATAGCTTTCTACTAAAATCTGTATTTGAAAGTATTAGCTGGAACACTATCAAAAGAGTAATAAATATAATTGCTGGAGCAGGAACTATTCCAAATGCTCTTTCTTGTAGGAGCTCGAATGCAGGAGGAGCAAACCCCTCCGCATCTCCATAGGCAAGGGGTATACCTACTCCATTTGACCAAAGTCTTGCTAGCCCTCTTGCAATATTCATACTGGCAAGGGTTACGATAAATGCCTGTAGTTTCAACTTGGTTACACAAAGACCATTAAATAAACCATAGGCTGCACCTATCAGCAAACTAGTAGATACAGCTGGGACAAGGCCAAAACCGTTTCTTATCATGAGTGAAGCGCATCCAGTTGATACTAGCCCAACTATTGAACCGACTGATAAGTCTATGTCTCCAAGAATAAGTATCATAGTCATACCTATTGCAATTATTCCCGTTTCAGAAACAGAACGAAGAACATTCATGATGTTTCTTAAACTAAGAAAAAGATTCTCACCGTCTTTGACGCATATTATCGATGCAACTATCACGATTACTATAAGAGCAATATAGCTTTGAAACTGTTTTGCGAACTCCTCCACTTTTTTTATCTTCGTTACTTTTTCTGGCATGTGTTTCCCCAATCCTATCTGTTTGTTTTAGTAGCGTAAGCTAGTAACATTTCCTGAGTGGCTTCTTTTTTATCAATTATTCCGGTAAGATTTCCCTCACATATTGTAATTATTTTGTCTGAGATACCTATTACTTCCGGTAGCTCAGAAGATATAACTACTACTGCAAGTCCAGCAGCAGCAAGTTCATTTATTAGTAGGTAAATCTCTTCTTTGGCACCTACATCTATACCTCTAGTTGGCTCATCAAGAAGTAAAACTTTGGGATCCGTTAGTAGCCATCTTGCTAGAATAACTTTTTGTTGATTCCCTCCTGAGAGATCAGAAACCTTTGTTTGCGAAGAGGGTGCTTTTACTCTTAGCCTTTCCATATACTGTTCACAATCCCCTTTCTCATCGGCTTTCTTCATTATTCCCAGCTTAGAGTACTTCTTTAATAGAGGCAGCGTTATGTTTTCTCCGATACTTCGACCAAGCACCAAACCGGTTCCTTTTCTGTCTTCTGTCGCAAATGATATACCGCTTTTTATCGCATCAGCAGGACTGTGAATCTTTACTTTTTCATTGTTCACTATTATATCCCCAGTTACGTGAGAAGCATGCTTTCCTACTATGCATTCAAATATCTCTGAACGTCCTGCTCCTGCAAGTCCAGCAATTCCAAGAACCTCTCCAGCTCTTACCTTAAATGAAATATTTTCAAGAGACCTTTTGAAACTTTCTTTTGGAGGATAAAAGCATAGATTTTTTACCTCGAATAAGACATTTCCTTTTTTTACATTTCTCGACGGATACTGGTCTTCAACTGAACGTCCTACCATCATTGA
>PDWI01006712.1_pt1 | contig 29252 bp, 28 predicted proteins | sample 1430891 | NCBI WGS metagenome assembly PDWI01 (sample SAMN01162508, study PRJNA174530) | Oral metagenome, whole genome shotgun sequencing project. | biome: Marine environment; feature: Marine mammal; material: Swab sample of the gingival sulcus; isolation source: swab sample of gingival sulcus... | reverse complement strand
CTCGAAGACAGTCTGCTGCGCCACAGGCAGGCCCTGACCCGCGCGATCAACGCTGATTTCTCGCATCGCAGCGCCGAGGAATGCCGCCTTCTGGACCTGACCCCATCGCTGGGCGAGATCCGCTTTGCCCGGCGCAATCTGAAACGCTGGATGCGGTCGCGCCGGGTCTCGGTGCCGCTGCACCTGCACCCTGCCCGCGCGCGGATCGTGCCACAGCCGCTGGGGGTGGTGGGCGTTATCTCGCCGTGGAATTTCCCCGTGTTCCTGTCCCTCCCACCCATCGCCACCGCGCTGGCGGCGGGCAATCGGGTGATGCTAAAACCCTCGGAACTGTCACCACAGACCTCGGACCTGCTGGCGCAGATGATGACGGATGCCTTTGATCCCGAAGAGGTCACGGTCTGCCCCGGTGGCCCCGAGCTGGCCCAGGCGTTTTCGGCCCTGCCCTTCGATCACCTTCTGTTCACCGGTTCGACAGCGGTCGGGCGCAAGGTGGCCGAGGCCGCCGCCCGCAACCTGACTCCGGTCACGCTGGAGCTGGGCGGAAAATCCCCGGCCATCGTGGCCCCCTCGGCGGATCTGGAACGTGCCGCACGCCGGATCGCCTGGGGCAAGACCGCCTTTGCCGGGCAGGTCTGCGTTGCGCCCGACTATGCGCTGGTGCCGCGCGCACAGATGAAGCCCTTTGCCGACAAGCTGATGGAGGCGCTTGCGCGCTATTACCCCGCCGGGACCGGCAGCCCGGACCTGAGCGCGATCATCTCGGACCGCCACCTGACCCGGTTGCAGGCGATGATTGATCAGGCCAAAGCCGCGGGGGCCGAGGTCCGGCACCTGCCCGGCGCGGCCCCTGACACCGCGCAGCCCAATGCGCGCAAGCTGGCGCCGACGCTGATCCTGGACCCGGCCGAGAATCTGGACGTGATGCAGGAAGAGCTGTTCGGCCCGATCCTGCCGATCATTCCCTATGACACTCAGGACGAGGCCCTGTCCTTTGTCACCCGCCGCGACCGCCCGCTTGCGCTTTATGTCTTTGCCGAGGACCGGGCCGAGCAGGACCTGTGGATGCACAAGACGATCTCGGGCGGGGCTTGTGTGAACGAGGTGGTGCTGCATGTTGGCTGCGACACCCTGCCCTTTGGCGGGGTCGGCCCCTCGGGTCAGGGGGCCTATCACGGAGATCGCGGGTTCGAGACCTTCAGCCACCTGAAATCCGTGCTGATCCAGCCCCGCCTGAACGGCGCTGCCCTGCTGGCCCCGCCCTTTACCAGCACCCGGCGGCTGCTCATCCGGTTGTTGGAACGGCTGGTCTGAGCCGCCGTTTTCGGGGCTCCGGTCCAATCGCTCAGGCGCCTTGCCGGGCTACCTCCGGCTAGGGCCCGGGGGGCTTGCAGGTCTCCTAGCCGGTTGGGGATACGGAAAGGTTTGTTCTGGTGGGGGCTGGGAAGGCGGTATCCAAGGCGCTCTGCGCCCGCTCAATCACCATGAACAGGGCTAGGCTTGCCGCCGCTGCGGCCAGCAAAACGCGCAGCGGGCGCCAAAGCGGCGGCGCGATGCGCAGGACCAGAGCCAGCGCGCCCCAGACCATGACGACAATCAGCACTTGGCCCAGCTCCACCCCAAGGGTGAAGGAGGCCAGCGGCAAGGCCAGCGCGGCGCCCTTTGCCCCGGGCAGCATCGGGGCCAGCACGAAAGACAGGGCGGCCCCGTGCAACAGCCCCAGACAGATGACCAGCCAAACGCCCTTTTGCGCCCCCTCCCCGGCCCGATACAGGCGCCAGAGCGCCACGCCCGCCATCACAACGATGGACAGGGCCACGCCCAGTTCGACCGTGGGCACGACCCCGGCGCCGCGCGGCAGCAGCCCGGTCCCCCCGGCGGCCAGGGCGGCAGACTGGGCCAGAGCAAACCCGGCCACCGACCAGATCAGAACCTTCAACCGCAGTGCGGCCATGGTCAGGCACAGGATGAACAGCACCGTGTCCAACCCATCGAACACGTTTGAAATACCCAGCGAAATGAACCACTTTGCCGCGCTTTCACCGCCCCCCGGCAGGTTGAGCGGCGGCGGCACAAAGCCCGCATGGGTCAGCACCACCGGGCTGCTGCCCCGGTGATCCGTCACCACCGTATCGAAATGCACCCCCGCCGGGGCTGGCACCTTGGGCGCGGTCACCTCGATCCCGATCCGGTCCGACGGCGTGGATTCGGGCAGGTAAAGCTGAAAGGCGATTTCAAGGTCGGTGATATGCTCCGCGCCGGGGAAAGCGGTGCAGATGGACAACAGCGCGATGCTCTCGGCCAGACCGGGGAACGGACCGACCGAGTCGCGTGTCACCACCAGCGACAGCACCCCCAGTTCGGGTTCAACCGCCACGCCATTCACGGTAAACACATAATCTTTCAGCAAGAAATCGACAAAACCCGAATAGTTGTCCTCATAGGCCCCCTGGTCGATGTGATGAAAGGGAACGCCCTCCACCATCTCCGATATGAGGAAAGGGGCCTCGATCGGCTGGCCGGGCTGCTGGGCCAGCAGCGCCTCGGCAAAGGCCATGGGCAAGGGAAAGCGCAGGATGATCTCGGCCTCGCCCCAGTCGGGTTCGGTCAGGACGTGGATTTCGCGGGTCAGGGATTCTTCGAAGGAATATGCCCGCGCCGGAAGGGCGACGGCGAAAAGGGCACTCAGCAGGGCCAGGAGGCAGGTCAGGTGTCTCATGAGGCAACAATCAAAGCCTTCGTACAGGGGGACGCGGGCGCGTTCAAGACGGCATCTGCCAGTCGGTGCCCCGCCACCTCGCCCGGACGATGACCCGGTTACCTTTCGCCGTCATGCCTTTTCCATCCGGGGCCAGAAAGGGCTGAGCCGTGCAGAAGCGCCAGCGCGGTTTGGCGTGGGGATTGCCGCGCTCACACCCGCCCGACGCCGACAAACATGAGCGCGCGCCCCGGTTCGGGATGTGCCAAAATCGCAAGTGTTGCGACACCTGAAACACCGCCACGACAGACCACCTCCAAGAGCCATCACCAGGTTTCAGCCATCCCTCCCGACGGAATGTGCGGCCTCATATCGTATCCTGCCTGCGATCAGCGTGACGCGTCAAGCAGCGCTGTAATCCGCTCGATCACTTCATCCTGCTGCTCATCGGCCATGTCGCTGCCGGAGGGCAGGCAGAGACCATTGGCAAACAGCCGCTCGTCTACGCCCGCGCCGTGATAGGGCGCACCCGCATAGAGCGGCTGCATGTGCATGGGCTTCCACAGCGGGCGGGATTCGATCTGATGGTCCAGAAGCATCAGCCGGATGTCTTCGCGCGTCACGCCGGTCTGGTCCGGGTCGATGGTCAGGGCGGTGAGCCAGCGGGTACAGAACTGCCCCTCGGGCTCGGGCATGAAACTGATGCCGGGGCGGGCCAGCGCGGCCTGATAGCGCGCGAAGATCTCGCGGCGGCGGGCGACACGGGCGTCCAGAACCTCCATCTGGCCCAGGCCGATGGCGGCGCAGATATTGGACAGGCGATAGTTGTAACCGTAGGTGGAGTGTTCGTAATGCGGGGCCGGGTCGCGCGCCTGGGTGGCGAGGAATTGCGCCTGCTCGGCCCAGCCCTTGTGGCGGGTGATCAGCATTCCACCGCCCGAGGTGGTGATGATCTTGTTGCCGTTGAAGGACAGGATCGCAGCGTCACCGCCGGTCCCGGCCTTGCGACCATTCTTGTAGGCCGCGCCGAGGCTCTCGGCGCTGTCGACGATCAGCCGCACGCCATATTGCGCGGCGAGGCTTTCCAGCGGGTCCAGATCGACGGACTGGCCATACAGGTCGGTGGGAACGATGGCCTTGGGCAGGCGGTTTTCGGCGGCGGCTTTGGCCAGTTCTTCGGCCAAGCGATTGGTATCGAGCGTCCAGCTTGCCGGATCAAGGTCGAAAAACCGTGGTGTGGCGCCAAGGTAATTCACCGGGAAGATGCCGCCCGCGAAGGTCATCGACGAAATCCAGACCTCGTCACCGGGGCCGACACCGGCGATGCGCAGGGCAAGGTGCAGCGCGGCCGAGCCGGATGACAGGCCGACGCAATGCACATCCGCGTCAAGGTAGTCGCGCACAGACGCCTCGAACGCATCGAGCTGCGGGCCGAGCGGGGCCACGAAATTGGACGCGAACGCCTCGGCCACGCGCTGTTCTTCGTGGCCGGACATATGGGGGCGAGACAGATAGATACGCATGGGTCAGTCCTTGATGAGAGGTTTGGCCGGGTTGCCGACAACGGTGGTGCCGGGCGGTACGTCGCGGGTCACGACAGCGCCCATGCCGACGGTTGCGCCTTGGCCGATGGTAAGACCCTGACGGATAACAGCGCCTGAGCCGATATAGGCGTGATCGCCAATGGTGACATTGCCGTTCACCTTGGCGCCGGGCGCGAAGGTCACGAAATCGCCGATGATGCAATCATGTTCGACATAGGAATACAGGTTGGCGTGGAAACAGCGGCCAATACGGATATTGGAGGTCAGCGTGACGAAGGGTGACAGGCAGGCCCCTTCTGCAATGATCACATCATCCATCTGCACGACAGAAGCTGCGCGGGCCTCGATCAGGGGAATTTCTGCGGCGGCGCATTTGCCCGCAAGAGACTGGCGCACCTGCGAGGCGGCAATGGCGATGGCGACAGATTTGTCCGGGGCGTCATGTGCGAGGAATTCGGTCCAGCTCAGGATGTCATGGCCATTCACACGCCCCGGTGCCTGTCCGTCGTCGATGAATACAAGGTCGGCCTGGGGGTATTGCGCGCGCAGCAAGGGCAGGATACCGCGTCCGCAGCCCGATGCGCCGTATACGCCGATTAGCTGGCTCATGAGCCTTCTCTATCAATTGAGGCGTTCAAAATATTCACCATATGCTCAAGCTGTTCGAGCCTTGCGCGCAAGTCAAATATTTCGGCCTCTGCGTAATACCCCAGAAGCGCCCCGACACGGGGCGTCCAGCCCGTGTCGCACCGCCACCGCACGACCCGCACGATACCATCGCTGGCCTGAACCTCAAAGCCCCCCTCCGGGTCTACCGCCAGGATACGGCCCGGCACACCGGTCTCGTGCCGGTTCGAGGGGGCGGCTTTCAGCACCACTATCTTGTGGTTCTGGCAAAACGTGTAGGCCCCCGGATGCGGCGGCGCGCTGGCCCGGATCAGCCGCAACAGGCCATCGCGCGGCGCCTGCCAGTTCAGCCAGCCGTCTTCCGGGGTGCGCCGCCCCAGCCAGGTGGCCTGATCGTGATCCTGCTCGGTGGCTGCAAAATCGCCCCGCAGCAAGCGCGGCAACCAGCGTTCCAGCGCCACGCGCTCAGCGGCCAGCAGGCTGGCCTCGACATCGGCGGTGTCGTCGGTGTCGGTGACGGCATAGGGCTCTTGCACATAGATCGGGCCGTCATCCACAGCATCGCGCAGTTCAAAAAACGTGGCGGCGCCATTTTCACCCTGCAAGATCAGCCAGGCCAGGGCGGCCCGCCCCCGGCCACGCGGCAGGGCGGTCGGATGAAACCCGACATTCGCACCAGACGCGATGTGCAACATCGACGACGGAATGATCTGCGACAGGCCGACAACGAACAGGACATCCGGGGAAAAGGCCCGCAGGCTGTCTTCGCATTCCGTGACCTTGCGAAATCCTTCAAACGGCAACCCGTGGTCCGCAGCCAGTTGACGCAGATCGCGCCAGCCGGAGACCAAGGCCGTTTCGGCGGGTTCATAGCCCCACACCCCGATCTGTTCGACACCCTGCCGAACCAGGGACTGCACCAGCACCTCGGTGGACGCGACCCCTCCTACAACAGCGACTTTCATGTGGTTTTCCTGAATTTTTCTTCGCCCAGCACAACGACCAGAACAGTTTTCAAAACCAACCACATATCCAGCAGAAAAGATACCCGGTCGACATATTGGACATCCTGCTCCCAGCGTTGTTCCCAGCTCAGGGCAATGTTGCCCCGTGTCTGTGCCAGCCCCGTGATGCCGGGCCGGACCTCGAACCGCTTGCGGGCCCAGTCCGGCATTTCGTCGCGGGTTGCCTCAAGGCAAGGCCGGGGTCCGACGATGCTCATGTCCCCGCGCACGACGTTGAAGATCTGCGGCATTTCGTCTATCTTGAAGCGGCGCAGCAGTCGGCCGACGGCAAAAACACCGGGGTCTTTCGTTGTGACCTGCGTCACGTCTTGCCGGTTTGGATCGACAGACATCGTGCGCAGCTTGTAAATCCTGAATGCGCGGCCATTCCGGCCTGCGCGGGTCTGGAAAAAGAACGCTGGTCCAGGCGACGTAAGCTTGATGGCAATGATTGCAAGCAGGATGGGCAGCGCAAACACAGCCAGTGCGAACAAGCCAAAACACAGATCCAAAAGGCGCTTCCCGCCATTCCGATAAATCATCGTTGATACTCGCCCAAAAGAATGAAGGCTTCCGCAGCCTCGACACCAATATGGGTGCCGCGGAACGTCGCCAACGCCCGGAGCGCCGCAATGGAGCGCGGCAAGTTGTCCGGCTGAATCTGACTGGCATAGGCGCGCATGGCGTCCAGCTTTCGGTCGATCTGAGCGGAGACATCGACGAAGACATTGGGTTGAAACGCCGGCGCCAGATAGGGCGGAGCCAGATGCGTTTCCGACAGGGTTTCGTATGCCAGAACACGGCGAATGCTTTGTGCCGAGGTCAGGTAAGGACGTGCAGCCACCGAAACGCCATAGGCTATGGCGCCATGGTCCTTGTGCAGATCGAATGCGAAGGGAACATAGATTTCATGTGGGTCGACTTCGCTCACCAGGGTGTCGATGATCTTGTTGATCTGATGTGCTGGCGTCGCGTCCAGACAGGCCGCAGGAAGTTCGCGAAAGATCGGAGGGTTGCACCCCAATATGTCAAGCGCGGCCCGACATTCGCGGCGAATGTTGTCCCAGGATTCCTTTGACCACAGCGGGTGCGGATCCGCACCATGGCCCGTCAGGACGGCAACCTGAACTTCAATCCCCTGGTCGACCATTCTGGAGATCGTAGCACCCATGCCAAGAACCTCATCGTCAGCATGGGGGGCGATGACAAGCACCTTAGTCATTTTATTGTTTGCTCCTATATTTCCACTTGGCGGAGGACGGTTCCGACTGTCAGGCATTGCCCGCGTCACGCATGGTGGGGAACCTGATCATCCCGAAAGGCTTGCCATGCCACCAAGGCCGGGTCTGACGGAACGGCACGGGTGCCCCATCTGGCGGCGGATCATGACGGACCCGACAAGCAAACCCCGGGAAAGGACCAGCAGCCCGATCATCGCACCCAGAATGTCCGATACGCGCTTGATCATTTAACGAACTCCTAACATCCCAAACGGTCGCTCAACCCGATCGTAGCCTTCTTGCGTGATCTTCCACCGAAATTCAATCGTGGATGCAATCCCGTATCCTTCCAATAGAAAGGTTTTCACATGAACCCCTTTGCCAATCGTGCCCGCTCCATTCATGGCCCTGCCACCGACGCTCTTCCGGTGACGCCGGACGATACCACCGACCTGCCCACAGTCGCCATCGCCCTCTATGTCGAAACCGGCGGGATGGTCGTGGTCGATACCGTGGCTGGCGAAACACGCACCATTGCCGTGGCCGATTTTTCGATCCTGCCGCTCGGGGCGACCCGTGTCCGGGCCAGCGGCACTACGGCTGCGGGCATCCATGCGCTGGTGCTGGCATGAAGGTGGTCTGTGACCTTTCGGTGACCAGCGCACCACCGCGCGCACGACACGTCTGGCACCCTGGCAGCCTGTTTCGTGATGGGGCACAGGGAGCGTGGTTCGATCCCTCGGATCTGTCGACATTGTTCCAGGATTCCGCCGGAACCATTCCCGTGGTCAATGACGGCGATCCGGTGGGCCTGATCATGGATGCGAGCGGCAATGGCAACCACGCTGCCCAACCCGCACCCGCCGCCCGACCGATCTGGCGCACGGATGGCGTCTTGAGCTGGCTGGAATTCGACGGCACGGACGATAGGTTGGTTATTGCGCCTGTCGCCTATGGCGGCAGCGAATTCGGCCTGTCGCTCGGCATAGAATACCAGCCCGAAGACAACAAGTTCGGCGCATGGAAGGCGCTTCACGTCGATGGTGTCTATACCGGTCTTTCGCATCCGACGTCACTGGGAGATATCCAGAGCACCGGCGGCCAGCTTTCGGTGAATGGCATGCCCGCGCCTGCAACACGATCGGGCCTGCGAGCAGACCTGCTGGCCCCAAGCGTCTGTACGGCAACTGGCGTTCCGGTCTCGGCGTTTGCCGGAAGCACCTGGCAGTTCGGCGGCTATTCGACCCCGGCAACACCGGCTTGCAAGGTTTTTGCTTATCTGGAATCCGAGGCGCTCTCACCCACAGAGCTGCCACAGGTGCGGCGTTGGATGAGCAAGAAGATCGGCTGATCCTGCGCGCTGCGCCCATCATCAGGGCGCAGCGTTCTCCGAAAGATCGAGAAGGCGCAAATAGTCCTGCGCCAGATCTTCGTATTTCCGGTTTTTCAGCAGCCACTCACGCCCCTTTGCGCCCAGACGCTCACGATCTTCTGGCGACATGTCCGCATAGCGTCCGACCTCGGCATACAGGGCGTCGACATCTTCGGCGGGAACATAGCTGCCACATTCCGCTTCGTTGATCATCGAGGGGTAGCCCGTGAACGAGGCAAGCACGGGCTTTCCCGACAGCATGTAGTCGATCACCTTGTTCAGCGATTGCCCGAACCGCATCATCGGCGATTTATGCACCGCAAAATACACCAGATCAACGCGTTGCAAGACAGACTGCACCGCAGCCTTGGGAACGCCCGGCGCAAAGCTGACATTGGCAAGATCGGCGGCTTCCGCGACAAACCGGTCTTTCAGGTAGCCTTCGCCAACAATAAGGAAATGTATGTCCTGACGATCCGTCATTTTCCGCGCACAGGCCAACAGGGTTTCGAGCGCGTTGTCGGCACCGATGGACCCCGCATGGCAGACGATGAACTTGTCCTTCGGGATGTGGGCCTCGGCATAGCCATCCGGCAACGGCGCTGGCGGCGCGAGCAACCCCGGATCCAGCCCCTGCGGAATGCAGGCAACAGGCTTGTCCGAACCGCTCACCTCGACGACATGGTCGCGCAGGTTGGGCATCGTGCCCACGATCAGGTCGGCACGACGATAGCCAAGACGCTCGACCCAGGCCAGGAATTTCACAGCCGGATGCCCGGGGCTGACCCCGCCAGCAGCGGTCAGCATAAGCGGCCAGATGTCCCGAACCTCGAACACCAGTTTGCAACCATACCGGCGGCGCAGGCGCAAACCGTTGAAAATGGTCAGAAGCGACAGGCTGGAAACGATCACCGCGTCGGGCTTTGGCAGCTCTTTCAACGGCATGCGCCAGACCTGAAATTCGAAATCGAACCAACTCAGGATCCGCCCCAGAGAGCGTGCACCGGTATACTTGCGGGTTCGTAGCCAGTGCACGTCGACCCCGTCGACGGTTTCTTTCCGGCGGGCACTATCCAGTTTCGGCGGGTTTGCCAAGTGGTTGGAATCCGATGTGATCAGAAGCGGCCTGTGTCCTGCGCGAGCGAATTCGCGCAGGATCAGGAAGCCTCGGACACCAACCTTTGCCACGCCCGGAGGCGTGACATATTTGGATATGTACCAAACCGTCGCCATCCTGCGCTATTCCGCGTAGAGCCGGGGAATGGCGTTGATCACGTTGATGACCTCGGTGAAATCCATGCCGATCGCGTCCAGATACCACTTGATATTCGGATAGCGCGGCTGGTTTTCGTCTTTCACACGAACCAGGGCCTCTTCGCGCGTCATCTGTCCTTCGCGGATCTGATTGCTGCGGAATGTATCGTGTTCGGTGAACCCGGCAACCGTATAATAAATATAGTTGTAGAGCGCAGCCGTTCCGTCACCGATCCGCCAGGTCGTGCTGGTATCCGGTGCCTTTTCCCAATCATACATCGCCAGAGTCTGATCGACGAGCTTTTCCTCCCAGGTCCAGTAATCGAAGATGTGGAAGTAGTCGGATTTCTTCATGAAGCTGCGATAGTATTCGCCCGACAGCGTATCCCACAGCGATCTGTTGAAATAGCCAGGGCTTTGCAGCATCGCCTTGAAGCGCAGCTTCTGGTAACGCAGCTGTTTGCGGGCACCGCTGGTGTAAACCTTGTCTTCTTCGAAATCCGGCGGAATGCCCAGGAAGCCTGCCTTGAAGTGCGTCACCTCAAGCGGGCTGGTGCCCCACAGGTTGATGTCGATGCCGGTTTGTTTCTTGATCGTCTCGACATGGCGGAAGAAGTGCTTGTCGCCGGCGGTCAGAATGCTGACCATCCCCAGATGCGGCGCCTTCAGCCAGGCCCTGAGGTTCATCGCGATATTGTCGCGTTTCTTGGCGATATCGTCGGCAACGATGATGTTTTCGACACCCAGTTCCGCGCACATGCGGCTGATGTTCCGACGCCCCAGGTCGGTCACCATACCCCAGTCATAGGTATAGGTGATCGGCTTCATCTTGAGCTCGTTGACAATCAGATGCAGGCCATAGCAGCTGTCGCGCCCGCCTGAGAACGGCACGATACAATCGGGGCCATGCTCGCGGCGGTAGGGCTCGACCAGCTTGAACAGCTCTTCCTTGGGCTTGGGTTTGTTGCGCTGCTTGTAGTTGTGGCAATAGTTGCAGACGCCTTCGTCGTCAAAACGGATGAAGGGCATTGTCTCGGGCAGGATACACCGGGTGCAACGCTTCAGTTCGGGCTGCGGATAGACCAGCAGCGCCTCTTCGGCCGCGTTGAACACCAGTTCGGGGATCAGGTTCTTCGCGCGTGCCTTGTAATCCTCGACAGAAATCGTCTCATGCGCCGGAATGTCCAGCACCACGGTATCATAGACCTGATCCACCCCGGCGCAGCCAATCTGGTTCAGGGCAAACGATTCCGATGCAAAGGCCGTCGCGCCATTCTTGGTGCCGGTATACAGACTGCCATTGTTCGAAAACAGCAGCAGCTTGCCCAGGCGCGGAACCGCAAGCGCGCAAGAGACTGTGCCGCGGCATTCTTCCAACACCTTCGCGCCGATCTCTTCGACCGCCCCGCCATTTTCCAGATGTTCCGCAGCAATTGCAGCGATCACCTCGCTATCGACCTGAAGTTCACGGGTCTTGCTCAGCTTGGGCCAGATATCATCGTAATTCACGATGATCCCGTTATGGATCACGATAATCCCGTCCCGAACAACCGGTTGGTTGTCAGACAGGCCGTTCGTGATCAGGCGGCTGTGGCCCATGACAAGGCGGGTGTCTCCGACCTTGATCTTCTTCAGCAGTTTCTTGATCTCGAAATCGGCCCGCTGCACCTCGTAGCTGTTGCTTCGCGCCACCACGAGGCCGCTGGAGTCGCGCCCGCGCTGCTCGGCGTGGTGTGCCAGGATCGGCAAATCACCAGGAGCCTGGGGAGAGTTCGAGACAATTCCAAATATTCCGCACATGATATCGTCTTTCGTTGGTCTCTATAGGGGTTGTCGTTGTCTGATTACAGATCACTGATCGAGGATCGCCTCGTATGCTTTGATAAGCGCTTTTGCTTCCTGTTCCCAGTTGAACCGCTCAAGCACCGCCTCGCGACCGCGTTGCCCCATGGCTTCGGCTTCCTCCGGGTTTTCGAGCATCCACCGCATGGCTTCAGCTATTTCTTCGGGCTTTTCCGGGTCAACCAGAAGGCCGGACCTGACATCGTCGATGATCTCACGCCACAGTGGGAAATCAGACGAAATGACAGGAACCCCGGCAGCCATATACTCAAACAGCTTGATCGGCAAGGTCAGCATTTCATGCTCGACAGGGCGCAGCACCACCAGCCCGGCCCGGGCATTAGCAAGAATGTCAGCGATTCCTTCGCGTGACACCCAGCCTTCGAATTTCACGTCATCCCATCCCGGCCGGGCCTGTGCCGCCTCGCGGTCCTGGGCAATGGGAAAATCGCCAGCCAGACGCAGAACTGCGCCGGTGTCACGTATGCTGTTTACCGCATCAATCATGCCCAGAATGTTCCGGTTCAGGGTGATCGTCCCAATATAAGCGAATTCACGAGGGCGGTTGCGCATCGGTGTCTCGGAGGGGGCGTGAAACTCATGCACAGCTGGCCAATTTCGCACCATGACCGCTTTTTTCTGCGGGAACCGCTGGTTGATCTGGGGGGTCACGGTCACAATTGCGCTGAAGAACGGGGCGCTTGCCCATTCGACAAAGCGGACCACGGGTGGCAGCAACTTGCGCATGAGAGGCGGCAGCCGATAATTCTCGCGCACCGCTTCGGGATAATCTTCGTGTACATCATACACCACACGGATACCGAACAAGCTCAGGACAACGCCCCATGGTATCAGTTCAGGATCGTGGAAATGCGCAATGGTCGGTTTGGCGCGCAAAACCGACCGAAACATCCGCCATCCGCCCAGCGACATGCGCTTGAGGCGCCTCAGACGCGGACCGGTGTCGATGACATCATAGCCATCTTTCGCATCGACCTCATCGCCAAGCCCATCCTGCACGAACAGTTTCACCTGCCCGGGAAACCGCGCCTGCAAAGAGGCCATCATCTTGGACCGGATGCGCGAGTCGTCACGCAGATGGACGGTGGAGAAGTGAATAATCTCTACCATTGTACTGTCTCCCAATGAAATCTGTAGCACGAATCTGAAACCAGGAACCTTCGGGAGAGGTCTCTCGGCCTGTTATCCTGGCGGTGTCGGGCAGCATGTTCAATCTGCCTTGCATTCAAAGCCGAGACCTGTGTAGGGGCGCTCCTTGATGTCATATCAGCAAAGCACACCTCAACTGCCCTTTGGCCGGTACACGTCCGCAAATGCCTTGGCGTCTTCTTCCCACACCGCGTCGACCGCAAAGCGACGGGCATTCTCGGAATAGGTGCTCAGATCGGTCTTGCTGATCTGGCGCACGGCCTCATCCACCTTCTCGAACGGGCAAGACCAGCCGAATTCACCTTCTTCCACCAACTCGCTCAGGTATGTCATGTTATTGCTCACCAGGACCGGCAGACCGGAATGCGTCCACTCGAAGAACTTGTTCGGCAGACAGTAGACATCGTTCAGCGGAACATCCTCGACCACGAAAATTCCCACATCGGCACTGCTGGAATACGACATGATCCATTCCCGTGGCACACCGGGCTGGTAATGCACATTGGGATAACGGGCGCTGGCCTCGTCCATGATGTGCTGGAACCCATCCTGAACGAATCCCATGAAAACGACATGGGATTGGGCGGGATCAAGCCGGGCGAAGATTTCTATCAGATCTTCGATTCCCCGCCCGATGGTGATCATCCCCTGGTAAATGAACAGCTTGGCCGTGTCCGGGACGGCAAATTTCTCTCGAAGTCCGCCCTCGGGAATGGGCCGGAACTGCAACGTATCACGCTCGGGCACGTTGCGCACGACGTGCAGGTTGCGCAGCCCGTACTCGGCTTCGTACCAGTCACGGATCGGCTGGTTGACGACAACGACATTTCGGGCGGCTCGGATGAAACGTCGTTCAGTCATTGCAATCAGGCGTTTCCAGATGCCCGACAGCCCGGCGCGTTCGACTTCCAACTCGTGGGGCAGGTATTCCAGGGTTGCCCCAGATAGCCGAGCCGCAGCCCAGGAGACCGGCAACATAAAGGCATTATGGCAACTGACATGATCGGCGCGCAGCCGACGTGCGGTCAGAACACAGGCAATCGCGTATTGCAGAAGGCTGAACACGGCAATGAACTTGCGCACCAATCTGGTCCTGTAGGCGAACGACCCCGGCCGGATTTTCTTGATAAGCGTGGGATGACGGATAATATCCAGCCCGTCTTCGTTTGTCTCTTCGCGCGCGAGCCCCTCTTGCCAAAGTCCGATAACGGCCACTTTGGTGCAGATACCTTCATCAAGGGTATACGCGGCCTCCTTGAAAACACGCGTTGTGTTTTCAATGGAATTCATGAAGATGTGAAGCGTTACCTGTGACATGAATACTAATAGCCTCCAGTTGCTTTATACCGTTTCACGCAGGCTGACCCGCTTCTGCGCATTCGTTATGTCATGACACCCGGGGTGACAACAGATTATGGTCTTGCACCGGTTCAAATCATGTCTCCTGCATCGTTTTGAGATACTTGCGCCACGTTACGTCCGGGCCTTTTCGGAAGTAAGGATACTGGGTCATGGGAAAGACAAAGAACGGAACACGTTATCCAGAGGAATTGCGCGCCCGAGCGGTGCGGATGGTCTTGGATCACGAGGCGAAAGGCGCGAAAGAAGCCTATCAAATACGACAAATGCCGCTACAAGCGCCGCAATCGCATCGAGATCATGTTCGGGCGCCTGAAGGATTGGCGGCGGGTCGCCACCCGATATGACCGCTGCCCCGAAGTCTTCCTCTCAGCCATCGCTCTCGCCGCAACAGTCATGTTTTGGTTATGAGTCCTGAGCCTAATTCAGCAACGGGCATTTGCGTTAAGAGTTGGGTAGGCTTTTAGGCGAAATAAAACATGAGGCGGCGATATATCGAAACTCATCGATTTGCACAAAATCCTTTCCTTATTTACCTACCTATCAATCTTAATAGCTTATTCTTTACTCTAGCAGCAGCACCAAGCACTAACGATATTCTCTCTGCCGATTGCTCACCATTGTCAAACGATGAATAGAAGCGAGGCTCATCCGCCATGACACTCTGGTACTCGGCCTCGGTGATATCCAGTTTCTTGATCCAGAATGCCTTGTCTTCTTCCAGTTCTTGCAGGTCGTAGAGCGGTTTTTGCATTTCCCCTTGCGCCTGCTCCTTTGTCATCTGACCAGACACAATCAGGCTGGCGTAGTGGGCACGCCGTTTGTCATAGCCAAATTTGGTCGGGAGGTAATGAGCTTGGAAAAACTTTGTGAAAACGGATTCAAAATGCTTCCCTCCATAATCACGCCAGCCGAGTTCCTCTATCAACACTTTCTTGGCGTCGTCTTTCCTATAGTCAATCCATTCCAATGGACGATGGACACGCATCTTCTGAACGTAAGGATAATAGACCAACTGCTGAAAATTGCTGATCGTGGGGTAATTCTTTAGCTTTATAGTGCCGAACTTTTTGTGAATCGCCTTTAGAGACACGGCATCCGACGCTGAATACCCCCATGCTTCCGGGAGGATCGACTCTGTCTGCATGTTGCCACCGTTCAGGATGTCCTTGATCCCGTATTTCCGCGCCTCGCTGTAAAGCGAGGCGATGAAAGCATGGTCTTGCGGTACGTCGAGATTGGCAACGCCCGAAAGAAAATAGGCGCGTTGCAAGTCGCGGATTTCGGGCCAGTCGATCACCAACGTGTGCATGTCCAGGTTCAGACGCTGCACGATGTTCTGGATATTGTTGACCGCCAGTTCCGAGTTCCAGCCGGCATCGACATGCACGACCAGCGGCCGCAGCCCCAGTTTCTTGACCGCGAACCAGGCCAGGTACGAGCTGTCGACCCCGCCAGACAGCCCCATGATGCAGTCGTAATCCTTGCCCTTGCCGCGGGCCTTGAGTTGATCCACCAGTTGCTCCAGCTTGCGCTGGCGATCCTCCTCGGTCCCCAACGTTGCGATATAAGCGTCATATGCCTGACAATGGTTGCAAACCCCTTCGTCGTTGAAGGTGATCCAGGGATCGGAGGTATCCATGACGCAGCGCACGCATTCCTGGTGCGGATGTTTGTGAAGGATATCGGTGTAGGGGTTGTCCGAATAGATCATGACGGGCCCTTTTCTTGTTTTCTGAGTGTGATGCATTGCAGCTGCATATCAATGTACCGCGTCTTTGTTTGATTGATGGCGAGGGCGTATCGAGAGGCGATAGGAAACGGCGATGGCCAGCACATACCAAGCACCGACCACCAGACTGTAGAGCCAAAGGGTCGAATAAAGCGTGATCTGTGGGTCAAAAAACGGGGGCAGAATGAGGGTTGCCAGACTGAGCACCAGAAGCCCGATCTGCCACAGAAAGTCAAGCAGGTTTTCGCCTTGGATGATCCAGACATAACTGAGTGGCGACGAGATGAACCGGACGATCGTCAAAAAGGCCACGGCCTGGATCAGGGTTCCGGCCTCGGTCCATTGCGATCCGAAGATTATTGGGAACACATAAGGGATCAGCACGATGACCGGCAGGAGAACGAGGAGTGCACCGGCCAGGGTCAGCGCCATAAAACGCCGGAAGCTCGGTATGCAGTGCCCGTGCTCGTTGAATTCCGCCGTGGCCTGTTGGCAAAAAAAATCCTGAATGCTGTTCGAGAGAAACGCGATCGGCATATTCAGCATCCGCACGGCCAACGAATACTGTCCCAAAAGGGCTGCGCCAAAGAACCGGTTGATGAGTAGATCGGGCAGGAACTGGCTAAGCGTATTGACGAGCGCACCGGGCGTTGTCCACACCGTCAATCTGTAATAGCGACGAAACTGGGCTGCTGCAGACCCCGCCGTGAAATGCGGTCGCAAAACGCGCAAGGTCTTGACGAATAGCCGGGTCAACAGCACCGACGCCAACAACAGACCGAGAAAATTGGCGACGATGAAGCCGACCGCCCCCGGATCCGTCAATCCGACCCCGATCTGAAGGAGCATCGTGGACAGCCCCAAAATGAACTTGTTGCGCGCAAGGGCCTTGTATTCCTGTTCGCGCGTCGCCCATGCGTGCAGAACCAGTGTCATCCCCATCAAAAAGACCGTCGCGGGCAGCCAATACAGGAAAGGAAGGACATTCGCACCAAAAAGCTGGGCCAACCACGCCTCTGGTATCGCAAAGATAAGCCCCAAAAGCACAAAGCTGAAAATCGTGACAACACTCAGGGCCAGAAGAGCACCATGTGCGCCGTCTACCCGGTCGGCTTCCAAAAGCGTGACGTTGCGCAATTCCAGCGATGAAATCGTCGAAAGGATCGCCGCCAGCGAGTAAAAAACAGCGTATATTCCGAAATCTTCCGGCGAATAGAGCCGCGCGACGATTGGTGCGCTGATCATCGGGAACAGCATGACCAGCGCCGAGCTGCTCACGAACATTGCATGTGCCCGGTTAAATGGTTCGAAAACCAGCCGGATGTAGCCGCGCAAGGTGTTTGACATGTCGTGCATCCCCTGGAACGTTTACCGTTCTTTCGAACCCGGATAGCTAATCAGTACCGCACGGTGCTTGCCCTGAAAGACAAACATCGCCCCTGCGGCAGCAGCCGAGGCACCGGCATCCGTGACCGCAGCCTTCAGGTCGTCCCTGTCGCAAGCACCGCCAGCAGCGATTACCGGGACCGATACAGCATCGGCAACGCGCTTGATCAGATCCAGATCATACCCGGTCATTTCGCCGTCCTTGTCGATCGAGTTAATCATGATCTCGCCGACACCGCGTTGCTCCAGTTCCCGTGCCCATTCGACGACCCCCATCACAATCGCCTTGCCACCGCCGTGGATATAGACCTTCTCGCGGCCCATCCAGTTCTTTTTCACATCGATCGAGCCGACAACCGTGGAGCTGCCAAAAACCCGCGCCAGGGTCGGCACCAGATCGGGGTCGGTCCAGGCAGCTGAGTTTACGACAATCTTTTCAAACCCGATCGCCAGAATTTCGCGCACCTGGTCGACTGAGGTGATACCTCCGCCATAGGCCAGGGGCATAAAACACTCGCCCGCGATCTCCTTGAGCATCTCGATATTCGGCTCGGACCTGCGCCGTGCCGCCGCGATATCGAGAAAGACCAGCTCATCTACCAGTTTGTCGTTGAAAATCTTAATCGTGTTGACCGGATCGCCAAGGTAAGTTTCCTTACCGAATTTGCGAGTCTTGTAGAGCCCGCCATCCTTGAGCAACAAAACCGGAATATAACGTGCGTGCATTACGAATACGCCTTCAGAAAGTTTTGGATGAACTGCATGCCAAAAGCGTGGCTTTTCTCCGGGTGGAACTGGGCACAGTGAATGTTGTCCTTCCGAAGCCCGCAGGCGAAATCGAACCCGTAATTTGCCTTCATCGAGACAATCGCAGGATCGTTTGCGGACATGTAATAGGAATGTACGAAATAAAAGCGCGGTGTTTCCTCGATCCCGTCAAGCATGGAATACCCATTTTGTGCCGACACGTTGCGCCATCCAACGTTCGGCAGCGGCCATTTCCCTGGAATGCTGGAAAAATCCATTTTCAGCGTCTGTGCATCAAACCAGCCCAAACCCTGTTCTTGCCCTTCCTCGCTTGACCTCGTCATTAATTGCGCCCCCAGACAAATGCCAAGCACCGGCACCTTTTCCTCCAGCACACGCTGGTTCAGTACATCGATCAGACCAGATGCACGAAGATGATTGATGCCGCTGTCGAATGCTCCGACACCTGGAAGGATCAGCATGTCCGCTCCGGCAATATCGTCTACCGTCGAACCAATCGACGCTTTTCCGCCGACCTTGCGAACCATGTTTTTGATCGAACCGATGTTACCGACTCCGTAGTCTATGATCACTGGCATTTTTTCTACCCGTTTACTATGGGACGTTTGCATAGTGCCCCCATCATGAACAAAATTGGGGCTCGCGAAAGGAAAGTGGAAATTGTCCCTACGCCAAGGACGATCCACATCATTCGTCCCATATGTATTTCAGAAAGATCGCGCCCACTTCGGAAGAGTGTACGGTTCCGGAGCAGCAGGAAAAACGTTAAAAAGAAAAGGGTCGTTCCGATTAAACCCATATGTGTCAAAAAAGACAGCGGCACACTGTGAACATAATAACCTTCACCCATCCCTGCCACCACTTCAGCTTTGAAATTTCCGAAGATGGGTGACACGGCGAACTGATCCGAAAATGAGGACAACACCGCAAGCCGACTTGCCCAAGAAGAGAATTCTCCGCCCGAAACGAAGAAAACCGCAAACCACGTTTTCGTGGTGAGGCTTTCAAAAGCTTCGGTTTGCATGAAATACCCGACACCCAAGATGAAAATCACCAACAAGGCACCGCCCTCACGCGTTTCCTCAAGAAACGTAACATTGCGCAATTCCAACGTCGAAACGATGGACATGATCGTCGCCAGCGAAAAGAAAACAGCATAAATGCCAAAATCACTCGGCGTATAAAGCCGGGCAACAATCGGCGCGCTGATCAGCGGGAAAATCATGGTCAGTCCCGAGCTGCTCACGAAAAATACATGCGATCGACTGAACAGCATGAGAACAAACTGAGTATATTGATGGATATGCTGTTTCACGACTCGACCCTACCTGATCGCCGTCCCGTGTAAATCGTGCCTGACTTGAGGCACAATAACCCAACCATGAACCACAACACCGACCAGGTCATGAATGTCGAAATGGTTCCCAACACCAGCACCAACAGCATGATGCGCCCCAGTTGAAGTTCGAAGGTATCATTGTCGCGGCGCGAAAAAACGCGCCGGTTCAACAAATAAAACAGGATGACCATGACCAGAGTAAAACCGACGACGCCGGTATGCGTCAGGAAGGACAATGGCAGACTGTGAATGAAATAGCCCACGCCAGCACCGGATTTGACCTCGGCCTCGAAATGCCCCCAGAACGGAGAGACGGCAAATTGATCCCCAAAGCTGTCCAGGATTTCCAACCGGCTTGTCAAAGACGAAAAATTGCCCACCCCGCCACCGGATGCCAACTCGGAGAACCGCGTATTCGAGATGATGTTTTGAAAGATCTGAGTCTGTGTGAAATAGCCAATGCCAACAAGCAACCCGAAAAGCAGCGACAGCTTGAAAAGCAAGCGGCTGTCCCAGAACTGCCGCCAGACAAACACCCCAACCAGCCCCACCCAGATCACGGCCATCGACGTCGATTGCATCGAAATGACCGCCGCAGCCAGAAGGCTGCCCAAAACCAGATAGGAGGCCGTCACCAATAAAGGTTTCTGCCTCCCCCAGAGGGCTTCAATACAGGTAATCACAGTGATCATAAAAATCGAGACCGCGCTCGCGACCGACTGATAATAAATAGTAGGAAGCGGCAGCGCCAGATAGCGGAGCGCAAAGGGGACGAACATCGCGCTTACAGCCAATGACGCCAAGGCAACCAGCCACCGTGCCAGCCCGGCATATTGGCTCTCGCGGGCTTTTTGAAACACATCCAGAATCCCGGCAACCCCAACCCCGATCACGAACCAAGACATCACGCCGGATCTAAAAATGAAAAAGCCGATAATGCTGCGATCAGGCGCCGTTATTGTGATAACGAGCGCGGTATACAGGATGAAAAAAATCACGAGATATACCGGCACAAACTGAAGCTTATTCAGCATAAATAGCCGCAGACCCAACATCACAGCCAGCAGCTGTATTGTCAGAAACCCGATAGAATCGAGACCGGACAGGGGAGCCGAGTAGGCATCCGCCATCATAAAACGCATCAGTTGAAACCCCAACAATGCGTAAAACAACACCGCAAACACCACCATGTGCTGAAGCGTTGAGGGAGCGGCGTACCTGGCCGCTCCCTGACTGATTGTCATGCTCTTGTTACTCATGGGGAACTCTGACCTTTGCCTGTCGTTTTGCGATCAGGAAGCCTGCGGATGCACAGCACGCCCCAGGGCCTGCACGATTTTCTCGACCTGATCCTGTGCCATATACGGGTGCATTGGCAGGCTCATGACCTCTTGCGCAGCCTTGTCGCCATGCGGCAACCGGGCCTCGGAATCGGCGACGGCTGGCTGACGGTTCAGCGGCAAGGGATAGTGGACAGCTGTCGGAATGCCCGCAGCCGCCAAGGCGTCCTGAACATCAGCACGGTTCGGGACCCGCACGGTGTATTGTGCCCAGGCCGAGACATTCTGCGCGCCAATCTGTGGCGTGACAATACCCGTCCCGTCCAGCGCCGCCCCATAGGCCTCTGCCACCTTCTGCCGTGCGGTGACTTCATCGTCCAGAATAGCCAGCTTGGGCAACAGAATCGCCGCCTGCAATGTATCCAGACGCGAGTTTACGCCGACGCGAACGTGGTAATAGCGTTTTTCCTGCCCATGACGCGCGACCTGACGGATCACCTTGCCCAGTTCCGGGTCCGAGGTGAAGATCGCGCCGCCATCACCGTAACAGCCCAGCGGCTTCGAGGGGAAGAAGCTGGTGCAGCCGATGGTCGTCAGGTTGCACGACTTGCGCCCTTTGTAACTGGCGCCAAAGCTCTGCGCAGCATCTTCGATCACCGGGATGCCGTGGCGTTCGGCAATGGCATTGATCGCATCGACATCGGCGGGCTGACCATACAGGGACACCGGAATGATCGCCTTGGTGCGCGGGGTGATCGCCTCTTCCAGCAACGCCGGATCCATGTTGTAGCTGACCGGGTCGATGTCGACATAGACGGCCTTCGCGCCAAGCACCAGGGCGGCTTCGGCGGTGGCGATATAGCTGAAGCCCGGGGTGATGACCTCGTCGCCCGGTCCGACGCCCAGGGCCATCAGCGCGATTTGCAGCGCGTCGGTGCCATTGGCCACGGTGATGCAATGCGCGGCGCCGGTATAGGCGGCCAGCTTCTCTTCCAGCTCGGCCACCTCGGGGCCAAGGATATATTTGCCATGCGCCAGAACGCGGGCGATGCCAGCTTCGATATCTGCCCGAAGGCGCTCCTGCTGGGCGGCAAGGTCGATGAAGGGAATCATGATGTGGAAGCCTCCTTGCGGGTCAGGACCGACCCGGACAGGGTGTAAACATCGCCCGTATGCGGGCAGGTGACGCTGGCCTCGCCCGTCAGCGGCAGATCAAGCTGTTCGCCATGGGCGCTCATCCAGCCGATCTGACGCCCCGGCACGCCGACAATCAGCGCGTGGTCGGGCACGTCCTTGTTGACCACCGCGCCCGCGCCGACAAAGGCATAGGCGCCGATGGTCACACCACAGACGATGGTGCAGTTCGCCCCCAACGTCGCGCCGCGCTTGACCAGCGTGTCGCGATACTGATCCTTGCGCTCGATCAGGCCGCGCGGGTTGTAGACATTGGTAAACACCATCGAAGGGCCGCAAAACACGCCGTCTTCCAAGGTCACGTTGTCATAGACCGAAACATTGTTCTGCACCTTGCAGCGGTCGCCGATCACGACCTTGTTGCCGACGAACACGTTCTGACCCAGCGAGACACCCGCCCCGATACGGGCACCGCCGCAGACATGGACAAAATGCCAGACCCTGCTGCCTTCACCGATTTGTGCGCCATCGTCGACGATGGCGCTGGGATGCTGGTAATGGCTCATGAGGCCCTCACAAACGGGTGGGTCAGATCGCCAACAGGTGCGATCGGTGCGTTGCGGATGGTCGAGACGGTCTCGATGGCCACACGGTTGTCTTCAACCCCGAAACCGCCACCGGACAGGACGTCTTCATAGATTTTCGTGTGCAATTCGGTGAAGCCGTCCGAGAACTCGATGTTCTCGCCGTCCGCGACAACGGCCCGGAAGGTCCGCTTGCCCTTGGCGCGTTCCTCGGCCGGAACGTCGTTCACATCCAGAGACAGGAACCAGCGCACCCGGGCGCGGTCATATTCCAGATAGCCCGCCGCCTTGGTCGGCGTGTTCAGGTGAACGATATTTTCCTGCACATTGCCGTAGACGAAATGCAACATGTCATAGAAATGCACGCCGATATTGGTGGCGATGCCGCCCGATTTTTCGGTCAGACCCTTCCAGCTTTTCAGATACCAGTTCCCGCGCGAGGTGATGTAGGTCAGGTCCACATCGACCTTTTCACCGGCGGGCATCCGGGCCACGCGGTCGCGCAGGGCCAGGATCGCCGGGTGCAGGCGCAGTTGCAGGATGGTGTGGATCTTGCGCCCGGTGTCGGCCTCGATCTCTTTCAGTTCGTCGATCTGTTCGGGGTAAAGCACCAGCGGCTTTTCACAGATCGCATCGGCCCCCGCACGCAGCGCCCATTGCATATGCGCCGAGTGCAGGAAGTTGGGCGTGGCAATCGCCACATAATCCAGCCCGCGCCCGGCGCGACGTTCGGCGTTCACATGGGCGTCGAACAGCTCGAAATCGGTAAAGAACTGTGCGTCGGGAAAGTGGCTGTCGATGATCCCGACGGAATCGTTCACATCCATCGCGGACACCAGTTGGTTGCCGGTGTCGCGGATTGCTTTCATGTGCCGGGGGGCGATGTAGCCGCCAGCACCGATCAGAGCAAAGTTTTTCATGGTCTCAGGCCTTTACAATGTTTTCAGCCGGGGCGCGGTAGATGCCGCGGCTGTCAATGATGAGCTGTGCGTTCGCCTTGATCATGTCATAGTCGAATTTCGCGTGATCGGTGGTCAGCACGACGGCGTCAAATGCGGCCACGGTTTCCGGCGTCAGGTCGACCGAAGACAGGTCGAAGCTGTGCTCGCGCATCTGCGGGAAGGTCGGCACATGCGGGTCGGAATAGGAAACATCGGCCCCGGCATCGCGCAGCAGCTCCATCACCTCGACCGAGGGGCTTTCGCGCATGTCATCGACATTCTTCTTGTAGGCAATGCCCAGCACCAGAATCTTGCTGCCATGCAGCGCCTTGCGGCGGTCGTTCAGCGCTTTGACCAGCTTGCCGATCACATATTCCGGCATGGCACGGTTGATTTCACCCGACAGCTCGATAAAGCGGGTGTGCAGCCCGTATTCGCGCGCCTTCCAGGTCAGATAGAACGGGTCGATCGGGATGCAGTGCCCGCCCAGGCCGGGACCGGGGTAGTAGGCGGTAAAGCCGAAAGGCTTGGTGGCGGCGGCGTCGATCACCTCGAAGATGTCGATGCCCATGCGGTCGGCGACGATCTTCATCTCGTTCACCAAACCGATATTGACGGCGCGGTGGATGTTTTCCAGCAGCTTGGTCATCTCGGCGGCTTTCGTCGAGGTCACCGGCACGATCTGGTCGATTGCCTGACCATAAAGCGCCTTGCCGACTTCAAGACAGGCCGGGGTGTGACCGCCCACCACCTTGGGAATGGTGTTGGTGGTGAAGTTGGCATTGCCCGGGTCTTCGCGTTCCGGCGAATAGACCAGGAAGATATCTTCGCCCACGGCCAGCCCGCCCGAGGTCACCCGCGGCAGCAGCTCTTCTTCGGTGGTGCCGGGGTAGGTGGTGCTTTCCAGCGACACAACCTGCCCCGCGCGCAGATAGGGCACGAAAGAATCGGTCGTGTCGAGAACGAAGCTCAGATCCGGCTCGCGGTACTTGTTCAGCGGCGTCGGAACGCAGAGGATCAGCGCATCGGCCTCGGGCGTCCGGCTGATATCGGCGGTGCTTTCCATGCCGGCAGCATTGGCTGCGGCAATTTCCGCATCGGAAATATGTTCGATATCTGATTGGCCACCATTCAGCAGATCAACCTTCTGCTGGTCGATATCGAACCCGATGACCTTGTAGCCCAGTTGGGAATAGCGCAGCGCCAACGGCTGGCCAACGTAACCCATGCCAACAATCCCGATAACGGCTTTTCGGTTCGTGAGCTTTTCGATCAGTTGGGCCGCAACTGTATCAGTAGACTTATCAGTCATTTTCTTCCTTTCCGGCATTCAGCGTATATTTAGTATCATGGAGGCGTCAGATGGCTTTTGTTATCAGGTAAAGCCGACGTCATGGTGTTGCGATGACAACACCAGGATTGAAGTTGCCTTTTTTGTCGAACGCAGACTTCAGCTGGGCCATCAGCTTGCGCTCCACTGGATCGCGAAGCTTGTCCGCCAATGCGACCTTGGCCCGTCCCAGGCCGTGTTCAGCAGCAAAACTGCCGCCCATTTCGTTTGTCAGGCGTCCCAGTTGAAGCGCAATCCCTTCGTCCAAACCGGCAAACCCCTCCTGCCCTGTGGGTGGAGAGAGGTTATAGTGCACATTCCCATCGCCAAGATGACCGAAGGGATTGATCCGAACGCCCTCAAGAATGGCCTGGCATTCCGATGAGGCGCGTTCGAGGAAATCGGCAAGAAGCTGCGGCGGGACGGAAAGATCATGCTTGAGCTGCTTGCCTTCGCGGCGCTGACCTTCGGGCTGCTCTTCCCGGATGCGCCAGAACGCATCGCGCTGCGCTTTTGACATTGCGATTGCACCGTCGATGACCAGCCCCGCAGTGAAACTGTCTTCCGTGATTTCGGAAAAGATAGCCTCCATCGGCACTTGGGACGATCCGGCACCGGCTTCGACCAGGATATAGAAGGCGGCCCTTTGCTGCAACGGGAAGCTCAGATCCGGAATGTTGCGCAAGGCCATTTCCAGCCCGGTGTCCGAGAAGAACTCCAGCGCACTCAGAAATTCGCCCGCTTTGGCCCGGTAACGCGTCGCGACCTCGACCGCGGAGGGCATATCGGGCACGGCCAACAGAGCGGTGACTTGATTGATGGGATCGGGCACCAGTTTCAGAACGGCCCGGGTGACAACTCCAAGCGTTCCTTCAGCCCCGCAAAAGAGCTTTCTGAGCTGATAGCCCGCGTTGTCCTTCTGAACGCGACGCATGCCATCCCACACGGTCCCATTCGGCAAGACCGCTTCCAAACCCAGCACCAGGTCCTGCATCATCCCGTAGCGAAAAGCGTGGCTGCCGCCAGCATTGGTCCCGATCAACCCGCCAATCTGCGCGGTGCCTTCCGCGCCAATATGCATCGGGAACATCAACCCGCTTCCGTCCAGTTCTTCATGAAGCTGCGCCAGAACGGTGCCGGCCTCGACGGTGATTGTGCTGCCGACCTTGTCGACGGTGCCGATGGCGTTCATGCGGGAAAGGGACAGAATCACGCCACCAGCATGGGCAAGCACCGCACCACCGGCCAAGGAGGTGTTCCCGCCCTGCGGAACGACCGGAACCCCGGCCTCCGCGCACAACCTGATGGCTTGCGACACTTCAGCTGTCGATGCCGGTCGCGCGATGCCAAGAGGGGTCTCTCCGAACTTGTTCAGCCAGTCCCGGCGCCAAGGCGCACTGTCGGCAGCGCCGACCCACCCCTTCTTTCCCAACAGGCACGCGAGTTTGTCTTCAAGGTTCATGTTCGTAAAACGCAATCTGCTGTTTCAAATCAAGATAGCCGAAACCGACAAGCGGTTCGGCTTCAATGGGATGGCCTCTGAAGGCCAGACGCATCCATGAGGCCGCTTTCCTGCTTCAATTCCTCGATCTCTTCCCTCAGCGCCTCATATTCTTCCATCTTCCGCACCAGAAACGCACGCGTCAGCGCCGCCTTCCGTGCGATACCTCTGGGCGTCAAGACATAGGCATACCGGCGCTTGTCTTTTGCCGCCGTGAAGTTCCCGAGTTTCACAAGCCCTTTGTCGATCAGGGCGTTCAGCACATAATGCATACCCCCAACGCTGACTCCGACAGACACTGCCAGCTCGCGCTGGGACATCTCAGGATTTTCGTGCAGGAGGCGGAGCACGCGAAAATGCGTGTCCTCCTGTAGCTTGGTGCGATTGCTGGGCATTTCAGTATTTTCTCAGGCTACCGCACAAGGCCTGCCCGAAGGGCGCCTTGCTGGATGCAAAGTCGATGTGAAGAACACCCCCACATCACTCAATTTTGAGCGATAGCAAATGCTGCACGCGCAAACAAGGAAAAATTCGCCGTTTCGAGAAACTCTCACCGCCGCAGTCGCTGAAGCCAATCTGCGGCATGGATCCTCAGCCTTTCCTGGCGCCTTGCCCTGGAGGGAGGACGTGACGGCTATCCACCCGCTTCATGCTGGTGACGATGATCGAGACGGAGGATCTATCATTCCTGAACTGCCCGGCACAATAGGCATCGCTGATGTCGGTACACTTGCAGATATGTGCGCAAGAAACCCGGTTTCTGCACACGCAAGAGGGCGACGAAAACACAACCTGTTGTGGATCAATACCCACAAACCCCGAAAATGCGCCCATATATCACTTGCAACCACAGCCTTGTTTCGCCGTCTTGATGCGTTTGCCTCACCCTCTGAGACGTGGGAATACCATCGCCGGAGCCCGTCACCTTCGGCGCGCAAAGGCGGCGAGCGGACAAGCTGTGCCTTGGTCAAGCTGTGCCTTGGTGAGGTGCTGTTCATCCTGGTGCCGATCCACAGCATAAACATCGCCAACGGCGCCAGACTGGCGATCTGTGCCACCCGGCGCATCCGTCGAAACCTTGCCGTCAACACGAACGGCCCCCCCAAGGCAGGCTTTCAGGTCAAGACACGACACAGGTTTCCCACGCACGCATTCGTTCGCATCCTGTCCCACCTGGCCGCCAATACGCTCGGCAAAACCGAAGTCGGAATCAAATCCCGGGATCAAACAACTGAGGCTGCATCAGTTCAAGACGTTCATGAAAAGGCCTCAAGAGAGGCTTGGAAAGGAACTACCGGACTCACTTAACGCTGCCGCCGGGAGGGATAAGCGGTCATCCGTCGATAATCTGTATCACCGGCGAGGGAACCTCTGTCGTCTCGCCAATCTCATAGGCGGCCAGCACCTGCGCGGCGGCGGCTTCAGCCTGGTTCGCGTCATCGGCGTGGATGAGCGCCAACGGGTCGCCTGCCGCAACAGCCACGCCCAGGTCCAGCAGCCCTGTCAGACCCACCGCCGGGTTGATCACATCATCGGCGCGGCGGCGGCCTCCGCCCAGTTCGACCACGGCAAGGCCGATGTCCCGGGTGGCAATCGCACGGACATGCCCCGCGCGCGGCGCCGGGACCGCGACGAAATCCGTGGGACCGCCCAGCGCGGCCACCATGCGGCCAAAGGTCTCGGCGGCGGCGCCACTGTCCAGCGCGCGGGTCACGGCAGATTGCGCGGCAGTGCGATCCGACGCCATGCCAGAGGTCAGCAGCATTTCCGCGCAAAGCGCCAGCGTTACCCTGCGCAACCGGGCGTCCTGGTGGACACCGGTCAGAAAGGCAACCGCATTCGCGACCTCCACCGCATTGCCCGCCGCCGAGGCCAGCGGCTGATTCATATCGGTGACCAGCGCATGACAGGGCAGACCGGCAGAGCGGGCCACCCCGGTGATCGACGCGGCCAATTCCTCGGCGTGGGCGCGGTCCTCCATGAAGGCGCCATTGCCGCATTTCACATCCATCACCAGGCTGCCCAGCCCGGCGGCAAGCTTCTTGGACAGGATCGAAGCGGTGATCAGCGGCACGCTCTCGACCGTCGCGGTCACATCGCGGATGCCGTAAAAGCGCTTGTCGGCCGGGGCGAGGTTGCCGGTCTGGCCGATCACGGCACAGCCCACCTCGCGCACCACCTGACGAAACAGGGTATTGTCGGGCTGGCTGGTATAGCCGGGGATTGCGTCCATCTTGTCCAGCGTGCCCCCGGTGTGCCCCAGCCCCCGACCCGAGATCATCGGCACAAAGGCCCCGCAAGCCGCCACGATCGGCGCCAGCATCAGGCTGACATTGTCCCCCACCCCGCCGGTGGAATGTTTGTCCACTGCCGGGCCGGGCAGGTCGGACCAGTCGAACACATCGCCCGAATCGCGCATCGCCAGGGTCAGCGCCGCCGCCTCGTCGCGCGTCATGCCACGCCACAGAACGGCCATGGCAAAGGCGGCCACCTGCCCTTCGCTGGCCGTGCCCGAAGTGATCCCCTCCACCATCGCGGTGATCTCGTCCGCGCTCAGCCCGTGGCCATCGCGTTTCTTGCGGATAATCTCGGCGTAAAGCATGGGCGGTTCCTTTCCTGAAGGCACAATTGTCACCCTTTGCGCCGGAACCGCAACCCCTTGCCAAATCTGCGCCGGGTGGCGACAAGCCCACCATGATCACACGACGATTTCTGAAAGGGGATGCGGCGTCCGAAGCGCGCTATTCCGATTGCGAGCGCTACCGCTATGACCTGACCCGGGTCTGGGACAGCGGCGGGCGGCGGCTGCTGTATGTGATGCTGAACCCGTCCAAGGCAACCGAAGTGGCGAATGATCCCACCGTGGAACGCTGTGAACGGCGGGCGCGGGCGCTGGGGTTTGGCGGGTTTCGGGTGGTGAATATCTTTGCCTGGCGCGAAACCGACCCACAGCGGTTGAAACAGGCTGCCGACCCGGTGGGGCCGGACAATGATGCCGTGCTGCGCGAGGGGGCGGCCTGGGCGGATGTGGTGCTGTGTGCCTGGGGGGCACATGGCGCGCATCTGGAGCGCGGGCGCGCGGTTGAAACGCTCTTGCGTGACACATCCCGGCCACTGATGCACCTGGGCCTGACCAAGGCCGGCCACCCGCGCCATCCACTCTATAT
>PDWI01007205.1_pt1 | contig 29254 bp, 23 predicted proteins | sample 1430891 | NCBI WGS metagenome assembly PDWI01 (sample SAMN01162508, study PRJNA174530) | Oral metagenome, whole genome shotgun sequencing project. | biome: Marine environment; feature: Marine mammal; material: Swab sample of the gingival sulcus; isolation source: swab sample of gingival sulcus... | reverse complement strand
TTGTTCAAAACGGGCAATGGCATCTTTGACATGGAGTGCTGTTCGCAGTGGAGATGTCGGCTGGAGAAGAACAATACAGTTCTTGTCACTGCTGAGCTGCAGTTTTTCGATGACAAAATGCAGGAGATTCTCCATCGTTGCCTCAGTTGTCGATAACTCGGCAGGCCTGCCGATGATCTCAAGTTCAGGAACCGTTATCGTTACCGGCTCCTCTATGTCGGTAACAACAACAATCCGATGACAGTTGCCGACAGCCGCGTTGACGGCATGATCAATCAGGTTCCTGTCGCCAAGCATCTGGATATTTTTATTCGGAAGCCTTGTTGACCCCTTGCGTGCAGGGATAACTGCGATGTAGTTTTTCATGGCAGATCGATGAACTGTTTTTTTATCGAAATATTTTCACTGCAGAGTTCTTTTATCGCCTTTAAAAACAGAGATGTCGAGTCTCCACGGCCAAAAACCGTTGATTTTTTATACTTTTCCCCGGAACTTTTAACAGTTTCGATCCCGTTCAAAATGTCCTCTTTTGAGTTGGTTACATGGAGGATGCTTCTTTCATCGCTTCTGCCGTCCTGACGGCTGCCGATATTTATCGATGGAACGCCATAAAAGGGGGCCTCTCGAATGCCGGCACTTGAGTTGCCGATCATATAGTCGGCACTTTTTAACAGAGATAAAAAGTACTCAAGTCTTATTGATGGAAAGATAAGGAAGTTCTCTGTTTTTAACCGTCGGTACTCTTCAATTATCCGCTCTCCTCCGAGGTCGTTATTCGGATAGATAACAACGTAGTTGTCGGTCGATTCAATCAGCGCATCGACAAAGGCCGCGGCGTGGGCGGGAGTGAATTGGTACTCGGTGGTAACCGGGTGATATAACGCTATCGCATAGCGGTCAAATGTGATGTCGTATCTTTTTTTTGCCTGCGCTGTTGTCGGTAGAGATTCAGACTTCATGATATCGAGATCGGGTGAGCCGATTATCGTAATATTATCTCTCTTCTCACCCATCTGCACCAGCCGTCCCTTTGCGGTCTCATTGGCGACAAAATGGAGATGGGAGAGCTTGGTTACCGCGTGTCGTATCAGCTCATCAATCGTTCCGGAGACCTCGCCGCCTTCAATATGGCCGACAACAATGTTGTTCAGTGAACCGACGATACTCCCGGCAAGTGCTTCGACCCTGTCTCCATGGACAAAGATAAGATCGGGAGACAACTGGCGGACAAAAAGTGAAAATCCCTCGATCGTCTTTGCGAGGATCTTGTCCATGCTGTCGGCAATATCCTGGTTCATAAACTTGAAAATATTGGTATGACCGGATTTCTCTATCTCGTTGGCCGTGTATCCATATCGTTTGTTCAGGTGCATTCCGGTGACAAAGATATGAACCTCAAAAAGCGGGTCCTCTTCGAGCGCTTTAATCAGCGATTTTATCTTACCATAATCGGCCCTCGTCCCGGATAAAAAGACCAGTTTTCTCTTCGTGTTATTCATCGGCCAGATCCTCCCAGCAGAGATGCTCATCGGCGGCGATATTACGCCTGCAGACCCTTCCGGGGAGCTGATCAAAGTGGACGGCCTTAATCTCTCCGACTCCAGGCCGTTTGACCCAGATATTGTCGGTGGTCAAAACTTCACCTTTGCGAATGTTGCGGATTGCGACAACAGTTGCAAACGCAAAGTCCATTGTCACCTGCTCTTCGGGGATGGTCTTTTTTTCTCCGCCCCGCATCTGAGCGATCGCCTCAATACCAAGAATCAGCTCCTTCAAATCGAGCTGATCCATTGAGTTTATTATATCAGGACCGATCCGATCTTTTCGATCTGTGAAATGGCGCTCGACAATATTTGCGCCGAGGGCGACAGCGGCAAAACAGGCGTGGTTCGAGATCGTATGGTCAGAGAGGCCGACCTCAACATCGGGAAAGGCTGCCTGCAGCTCCTGCATTGCCCCGAGGCGGACAAGATGGAGCGGAGTCGGATAGAGGTTGGTCGTGTGCAGCAGGGCGAACGGAACCCGGGCAGCTCTGAGAATTTCGACACACTGTGTTACCGAGGCGATGTCGTTCATTCCGGTACTGACCACCATCGGTCTGCCAAAGCCGGCGATATGTCGTATCAGCGGCAGGTTATTGCACTCTCCCGAGCCGATCTTATACGCCTCGACCCCCATTTTATGCAGCCGGTCCGCTGCTGCGCGTGAAAAGGGGGTGCTCAGGTAGATCATGCCGTGTTCTTCAACGTAGCTCTTCAGCTGCTGCTCCTCCTCCTCTCCGAGAGAGCACCGTTTCATGATGTCATAGATCGATTCGTCGGCATTTCCGGGGATCACATTTTTTGCCGCGGGGCTCATCTCATCATCGACCACATGGGTCTGGTGTTTGATGATTTCAGCGCCTGATTTTCTGGCCGCATCAACGAGTTTGATCGCTGTCTCAAGTGATCCACCGTGGTTGATGCCAAGTTCGACGATGACGACCGGAGGGTAGTCGTCGCCGATATTTCGTCCTGCGATATGAAAAGGTCTTTTCATCGTTCTGCTCTCCATTTTTCGACGGAAGCGACTGTTTTTCGATCAGGGTTTATCCGAAAATCAGTCGAATTGAGGGCGTGCATGTTCCGTCAGTGCTGATTTTCATCGGTTGTTGTGGCGCGCAGGCGACTCGCCTGGGCATGCCAGTTTATCCGAAAATCAGTCGAATTGAGGGCGTATATGTCCCGTCAGTGCTGATTTTCATCGGTCGTTGTGGCGCGCAGGCGACCCGTCCGGCCATGCCAGTTTATCCGAAAATCAGTCGAATTGAGGGCGTACATGTCCCGTCAGTGCTGATTTTCATCGATTGTTGTGGCGCGCAGGCGACCCGTCCGGCCATGCCGGTTTATTCGGAGATCTCTTCCGCTGGTACAGTCCCTGCGTGTGAGTTGTACTTTTGTGCACCAAAGCCCGCGTTGGAGCATGTTCCGAAAGAGTCGCTGAAAAGTGACTTCTCAACGGGGCCGGATCGATTGATTTGACAAACTCCTCACCTGTAACTGCCTCTCCTCGAAGAGGCGGACATGTGCAGTATCGAACTTCCAGACAGTATGATATCTCAGGGTAACAGACAAGACATTTTGCTGCATAAAAAATGGGAAGAGGAACAATGAAAACTCGCTGCAGCTCCCGGCTGGCAGCTGCACTCGACACCTTCTTTCCCGGGCGTTTCTCTTCTGTGGCTGGTGAGTGGTATTGTAACGGGAGCGGGTGAGTTATCTCTTTTTTGCTGTAATTTCCGGTTACGCCGGTGGTAGTTCTTGATCTCTGGCATTCAGCGGCGCCACAGTATCGTTGATTTTTGATCCTCGGGTTTTCTTGCAGAATCCGCCTGCAACAGGCGCATCGAAAAGTGACCCGTTTCACTCGTACCTCCCCGGCTGGCAAGAAGGTACAAGATGAAAATGAGAAGGAAAAAAAGAAGAAAATCAAACTGATATCTATTCTGCGAGAAAAATTTTCATCTGCAAAGATCATAGCTTATCGTAATATCGTTGAAAGTGTCTTATGAAAGGCGGTCTAAAAAAGTTCGCAAAAACAATGTGTTATTCCTGAAACGGGATGGCTGCCTCTTTTGCAGTACGTAGTTGCCGCAACCCTTTTCAGGTAGTTTCCCCAGCTCTTTTTATGTAACTTTCCGTATTGAAGGGGACCTCACTGTCTGGGACGATTAAACTTATCAGAAGATTCTGCCTTGTGAGTGCCGTTTGTGCGAAACTGCGGTCTTGAAAAAAAGCGAGTTGTGTTCCTCCATGTTATGCACCATAGCTTGAGAGGAGGTTTCTCTCTGCACAGGGTCTTGTTCCCGCCGGTTACCTTTGAAGTACGATACCTGACAGCAACTGATTGCGCAGAGAGGAGTCAGACAGAAATAGAGAGTAATGTAACGGAAACTCGGGCAGACTCGCTGACGAGGCTATTCAACCCGAACGGAGGCTGAATATGCCATCAGAAAAAATTGCAGGTGATGTCATCTCTTGAAGCATTCACTGACAGAGTGTTGCACCTGTTTACTTGGATTCAGCACAGCGCCTGTTTTTATCAACTTTCGCCGATTTCCCGGTGTTCGGGAATTCATATTGACCCGGTGGGTATCAGTATTGTGTGTTTGAACACAAAAAACCCAAAAAAATCAGTATGTTGTGAACGAAAAATCAGCATGTTTTCCTTCGTTCTGTAAGGAGATTACCTGAAGGCCCGCCGGAGTAATAACAAAAGGAGGGTGAGCCATGCCTGTCGCAACAACGTATCCCGGTGTGTATATTCAGGAAATTCCAAGTGGTGTACGCACCATCACCGGCGTTTCAACTTCGGTTGCCGCATTCGTTGATTTTTTCGAACGTGGACCGATCAACCATCCTGTTCAGGTGTTCAACAGCGGGGACTTCGCCCGCGAATTCGGTGGATTTCACAGGCAGAGCGAAGCGAGCTATGCCATTGACCAGTTCTTCAAAAACGGAGGGACTGAGGCTTGGGTTGTGCGCACAGCCGGCTCCGAAAGAGGTGCTTCTGCCGCAGCCTCGGTCACGCTTCGGGACCACACAAACAGTTCTCCTGTCCTCACCGCAACTGCAGGACGCAGGTTCAAAGGGGTGTCGGTCGAAGACCCGGGCCAGTGGGGGAATAATCTTCGTATTGATGTGGATTATGATGTCCCTGATTCCATCTCCATCCCTTCCTTTAATCTGACGTTGAGTGAAGTCACCCTGCAGGACGGACGTCAGGTTGTCATCCGTACCGAGAACTACCGTAATCTCAATATGGATAAGAACGATGCACGTTATGCGGTGGAAGTGGTCAATGACAGATCAAAACTGATTCAATTGACACGTCTCAGTAATGACATAAGCAGTATCCTGCCGGCACAAACCGGTACCGTTGGAGAGGAGCTTACGCCGGACAACCTCTCAAACCTCACTGGCGGTCAATTGACCATCACCGTTACCGATCATACGACCCCTGTGGAGGTAACCGCAACCATTCAGCTTCCCCAGGACCCATCCTGGCAGCAGGTACGACGTGCTCTTCAATCTGCCATCCGCACTGCAGGCGCCGCTCACGATGAGACGCCGGCGAATCCCCTGCTCACAGGCGCAACGGTTCAACTGATCAACAATCGGCTGCGAATCCTTGCCGGGCGTACCGGACATCATTTTAATGCACATACAACTCTTGTTTTCGACCCTGAGAATTCCGTGGTTCAAAATCTGGGACTGGCCGGAGCCTTAAACAATGTGCAGCAATACTCTGTGGGAAGTAAACTTTCGCCGGCCGATACTGCCCAGGAAGCCGGCACGGAGGGAGCCGACGGCAATCCTCCTTCAGCGACAGATCTGATCGGTACCCGGGACCCGGACAAGTCGGGCATATACGCCCTTGAAGACGTCGATCTCTTTAATATTCTCTGCCTTCCCAGAGCTGCTGAGCTTGAAGAGTCGGCCATGCAGGCGGTTTACAGCGAGGCCATCTCTTACTGCAAAGAGCGCCGGGCCTTTCTGATCATCGATATTCCAGAGGAGACCAACAGCCTCGAAGATGCCCGCGACTGGCTGCAGAACAACAGCGTCTTTCGTCATCAGAACGCTGCCGCGTACTTTCCGAGAGTCAAGGTTCCGGACCCTCTCAGTGATTTCCGGCTGAAAAGTATCGGTGCCAGCGGCACCATCGCCGGGCTCTACGCAAGGACTGACGCCGCCCGCGGCGTCTGGAAGACTCCGGCCGGCATCGAAGCCTCGTTGCGCAATGTCCCGGAACTTGATTACCGGTTGACTGATCCACAAAATGGCCAGCTTAATCCCCTTGGCCTCAATTGTCTCAGAACCTTTGATATGATCGGCAATGTCTGCTGGGGCGGGCGGACCCTTGTCGGTGCGGACCAGCTGGCCTCTGAATGGAAATATCTGGCCGTTCGCCGGCTCGCCCTCTTTCTTGAAGAGAGCCTCTATCGCGGCACCCAGTGGGTTATCTTTGAACCCAACGATGAGCCGTTATGGGCCCAGATCCGCCTCAGTGTGGGTGCTTTTATGCACAACCTCTTCCGCCAGGGCGCTTTCCAGGGGACCACATCAAAAGAGGCCTATTTTGTCAAGTGCGATAAAGAGAGCACGACCCAGAACGATATAAACAGCGGCATTGTCAATATCGTTGTCGGGTTCGCGCCGCTCAAGCCGGCCGAGTTTGTCATTATCAGTATCCAGCAGATGGCTGGACAGATCGAGGTGTAAGGAGGAGGTTATGGCTCAATTCAGCGTCAATGCACAACGATTCGATCCTTACGGGAACTTCAAGTTTCGCGTCAAATGGGACGGCCGATATGTGGCGGGGGTGAGCAAGGTCGGAGCCTTGAAACGCACCACCGAGGTTGTCGAGCACCGCGAAGGGGGAGATCCCAGCGGCAGCCGGAAATCACCTGGACGGACCAAATACGAAGCCATTACCCTCGAACGGGGAGTGACTCACGATCCTGAATTCGAACGGTGGGCCAACAAGGTCTGGAACTATGGCTCCGGCTTGGGAGGCGAAGTGTCGCTCAAGGATTTCCGCAAGGATATCATTATTGAGCTGTACAACGAGGCCGGCCAGCTTGTCATTGCCTACAGGGTTTATCGGTGCTGGGTTTCCGAGTATCAATCGCTGCCCGATCTGGATGCCAATGCCAACGCCGTGGCTATCCAGACCCTGAAGCTGGAGAACGAGGGGTGGGAACGCGATAATGACGTCACGGAACCGGCTGAGCCGCAATATACCGAGCCCGAATAAGTCATGCTTTCACTGTCTGCCCATAAGCTTTTCAGCATATGGGAAGAGGGCCGGAACAGCCTGCCCTGCCGCCAGGCGCTTCTGTTGCTCAGTGCTGCCAGTGACGACGAAACGGCTGATGATATTGCCTCGCTCAGTATCGGCAGCCGCGACGCAAGGCTTTTGGCTCTCCGGGAGTTGACCTTTGGCCCGGAATTGCGGTGCCTTGTCGACTGTCCGGCCTGCGGTGAAAAGCTTGAGTTCGATATCACTGCTGCCGATATCCGCCTGCCGGTTTCCGGGTCGGCCGAATCAGCACTGCTCTTTGAGCTTGATGGCTATGCGGTCGATTTCCGTCTGCCAGACAGCAGAGATCTTATTGCCGCCGACGGCAGCGCAGATGTCGAACTCTTTCAGGCAACGGTGCTGGAACGCTGTATAAACAGCATCCGCTACAGGGGGGAAGAGGCCGCTTTCAGCTGTTTACCGCCCGGGGTGATTCAGGCACTTACCGCGCAAATCGAGTCAGCCGATCCACAGGCGGACGTTCAACTGGCTCTGGTCTGCGAGATCTGTAATCACCGCTGGCAGGTGATATTTGATATCGTCTCCTACTTCTGGAGTGAAATCCACGCCTGGGCCGTCCGTATGATCAGGGATGTTCACCTGCTCGCCTCTGCTTACGGCTGGCGTGAGGTGGATATTCTCAATATGAGTGCGTTCCGCCGAAACCTCTATCTGGAGCTGATTGGATCGTGAGCACCTTTTTCACACATCTTGCCGTACGCAGCTTTGCCATCGGGAAAAAGAGCGATATGGTTCGTCCACGCCTGCCGGCTCTCTTTGCAGCCGGCAACAATCGCCGGCAGGCGGTCGATCCGGCCACCACTGGAGAGGAGACGCTGCAGGCAGAAGTTGCTCCGGGAAAACAGACGACACAAAGGGATGATACAGTTTGTCCACACCCGCCGTCCCTCTCTGCAACCAACAGTAACGACCGGCAGGCAGCGGATCCGGCCACCACCGCAGAGAAGACGCTGCAGGCAGAGGTTGCTCCGGGAAGACAGTCGGTAAGGAGGGATGAGACAATTCGTCCATACCCGCCGCCCCTCTCTGCAACCGGCAGCAGCGACCGGCAGGCAGCGGATCCGGCCACCACCGCAGAGAAGACGCTGCAGAGAGGGATTACTCCGGGAAAACAGGCGATTCAAAGGGATTTGCTTTCTCAGCCCAATGCCGCGCCGCCAGCCGCAGGCCATTCTGTTGTCTCTGCAGAGAGCGGGAAGAACGGACCTGACAGTACCGTTGCGCAGGCGCATCAGAAAACAGAAAAAAATCTGCAGAAAACGCTCTCCACAGAAGAGAGCAGACAAAGATTAACAGCCAGGCGGCAGTCCCGTCGACAACCGGCACCCGGTGAAAGAGCAGCTGTCTCCGACAACCCGTATATCGGGCAGAAAAAAGGTTCAATCATCCCGGCGGACGCACCAAAACCGGCAGGCCCGACAGTTGTTCACGCAGAAGAGTTGTTCCACAGCCGGGCAAACGAACAGAACCTGTTGCTGCACAGCGGAAAACCCCGCGCCATACAGCCGCAGACACCAGCCATCAATGTCACCATCGGTCGTGTCGAAGTGCGGGCAATGACCAGGCAAACCGCGCCGGTAAAAGCACCACGACCGTCACCGGCGCCGGCGTTATCACTTAACGATTACCTGAAACAGCGCCAGGAGGGAAGACGATGAGTAACGCTCTGGCCATCGCTGCTGTCACCGCCACATTGGGTGAGCTCGTCTCCTCTGCGGCAAGGAGTGCGGTCGGCGGCGGTGCTGATGTTGTGTTTACCCGTCCGCGTTCAGATCCGGACAGCAGTGAAAGTGATCGGGTCCACCTCTTTCTCTATCAGATCTCTCCCAATCCGGCGATGCATAACGCCACCCTGCCCACACGTTCAGCCGACGGCCGGCTGGTGCAGCAGCCGGCGGTGGCGCTGGATTTGCATTATCTGTTGGCCTTCTATGGCAGCGGGACAACGTTGAATCCCCAGCGCATGCTTGGCGCGGTTGTCCGTGATCTCAATGCAAAGCCGGTGCTGACAAAAGAGATGATCACAGATGCCGTCGGCGGCCAGAGCTTTCTGCAGGGCTCCGATCTGGCCGCGTCGGTGGAAAAGGTAAAATTCACTCCCCTTGCCCTGTCCCTTGAAGATCTCTCCAAACTCTGGTCCGTCTTTTTCCAGACGCCCTATGCCCTTTCGGTCGTCTATAAGGGGACGGTCGTGCTTATCGAAAGTGAGGAGTCAGCACGGACGCCGCTGCCTGTTTTGCGCAGGGGCGAACAGGACAGGGGGATCAAGATCCTGCCCGGTCCCTTTCCGCTGCTTGACACCGCCTGTTACGGCATGCGGGATGATCGTATTCTGACGGCACGCCCGCCCTCTTTTCCTGCGGCGCAACTCGGTCTTGCCGTAATCATCCGGGGCAGCAATCTCGGCGGCAGCGTCTTCCTCCGCTTTCGCCACTCACGGCAGGAACTTGTCAGTGAACTTGAGGTGACGGCTGAGAATCGATCCCCGGGCGAGCTCAAGGTGGTGCTGCCGGAACCGGCAACCGGTACAACGCAGACAGACTGGGCACCGGGGGTCTATACGGTGACCGCTGTCAAGCCTTCGGCAACCGGGGGCGATGATATAACGAGTAATGCCCTGCCTGTCGCCCTTGCCCCGATCATCGCCGCCATTGAACCGAATATGCCGATTCAAACGGATCTGGAAGGGACGGCGACCATCACCATCACCTGTCAGCCGCGGGTACGTACCGGTCAGCAGGTTGTGCTGCTGCTTGCCGGAAGGGAAATTGCCGGCGAGATCGATCCCGGCAATGCCGACAAGGTGGTCTTTACAATCACAAACGCACCGAAGGTAACTGATGCCCTTGTCCGTCTCCGGGTGGACGGCATAGAGAGCATGCCCTTTAAGCGGATCGATATACCGCCGCCTTCACACTTCGAGTTTCTTTCATCCGGACAGACGGTGACGATCATATGAACAATCTCGCACAGTGGCAGACAAACAATGACCACTATCTTGCGGCAGCCATGGCTTGGCTGCGGCTCGGTCTGGCACGGCTTGCCGGCTCCAGCGCCGCTGTGCGCGCGGAGATGATATCCAGCGAAGCGCCGTCTTGCGGCAGCACCACAGATGTGGAATTCACCAAAGCTGCCGACGCCATGGCCGCGGCAGCAAAGACAGATCCGCCGCCGGCGCTGGTCATCCTTGGCCGGCGGCTGGGGCTCTCCCTGTTCGAGCAGAACATCCTGCTTCTCTGCGCGGCGATGGAGTTCGACACCCGCATCCCCCGGCTCTGCGCCGAGGCCCGGGGGGACCCGATCAACCCCGCGCCCTCCTTTGCCCTGGCGATGACACTCTTTGCCGATCCGGCCTGGGAGGCCCTTGCTGCAGAGCGGCCGCTGCGCTACTGGCGTCTTATCGAGATCGATCAACCGGGCGCCACCCCGCTGACCCAGAGTGCGCTGCGCGCCGATGAACGTATCGTCAACTATATCAAAGGGCTCAACGAGCTGGACGACCGTCTGGCGATGCTGCTTACCCCCTTTGACCTTGCAGGCGAAGCGCTGGACGGCCTTGCCGAAAGCCATCACGCCATTGCCGAGGCGGCAGCAGCTGCGCTGATGGCCGAAACCACCGCAGAGCGGCCGCCGGTGATCCAGCTGACCGGCATTGATACCGCAGGCAAGCAGCAGATTGCCCTCCACATCTTTTCGCGTATGGGCCTGCAGGGGGTACGGCTGCCGGAGCAGATGCTGCCCTCTGCCGCCGGGGAGCTGGAACATATTGCCCGCCTCTGGCAGCGGGAGAGTCTGCTGCTGCCCCTTGCCCTCTATATTGATACCGGAGAGAGCGGAGAGAGCGATATCCCGGCGGAGAGCCGGCTCCAGCTTAACCGGTTCGTCTCCCGCTGCCGGACCCTGATAATCGTCGACAGCCGCGAGCCCCGTTCAGGGCTTGGACCCGGCGTACCCGCCTTTGAGGTCGCCAGACCGACAGCCGCCGAACAGGCAGCCGCATGGAGAGCAGCCCTCGGTGGAGACAAAGGAGTGCTGCCGGCCCGGCTTGCCGGGCAGTTCAATCTCGACCTGCCCGCCATCCGCCATATCGCCATAACCGCTCTTGCAGAAGAGCAGAAAGATACCGCTCTTGCGCCGCTGCCGGATCGTATCCGTGAGGCCTGCCTCTGCCGCACCCGTCCCCGGCTTGGCCGGCTCGCCCGGCATATCGACTGCAAGGCCACCTGGCAGGACTTGGTCCTGTGCGAAGAGCCGCTCAGACTGCTGCAGCAAATCGCCGCCCAGGTGCGCCAGCGCCATCAGGTTTATGACGGCTGGGGATTTCGCCGCAAGATGAGCCGCGGCTTTGGCATCAGTGCACTCTTTGCCGGAGAGAGCGGTACGGGCAAGACCATGGCCGCCGAAGTTATCGCCAACGAGCTGCAGATGGACCTCTACCGGATTGATCTCTCCGCTGTGGTAAGCAAATATATCGGCGAAACCGAGAAGAATCTGCGGCAGCTCTTCGATGCAGCCGAAGACGGCGGGGTGATCCTGCTCTTTGACGAAGCCGATGCCCTTTTTGGCAAACGCAGCGAGATAAAAGACAGCCATGACCGCTATGCCAATATCGAGATCAACTACCTGCTGCAGCGCATCGAGGATTTCAGCGGGCTGGCAATTCTGACCACCAATATGAAAAGCGCCCTTGATCAGGCCTTTATGCGCCGGCTCCGTTTTATTGTCTCCTTTGCCTTTCCAGATACCGCCGAGCGCAGACAGATCTGGCAGCGGGTCTTTCCGCAAAACGGCTATGACCATCTGGCGGGAACGCCCCTGGAGGAGCTTGACTACAACCATCTGGCACGGCTTAACCTCAGCGGCGGCAGTATCCATAATGTGGCCTTACATAGCGCCTTTCTGGCGGCACAGGCCGGGAAAAGTGTCAGTATGCCGCTTCTCTTTGATGCCGTTCGCACAGAGCTGCGTAAACTGGAAAAACCGGTTAACGAGGGGGATTTCCGCCCCACAGGACAATGGGAGACCATAAAATGAAGATCAATCTCCATATCGACACTCTTCTTATTGACGGGCTGGAGATCGGGCCGGGTGATGGCGCAAGGGTAAAGGCCGCGGTGGAAAGCGGGCTTTCCCGGCTGCTGCAGCAGGGTGGAATCGCCCCGGGACTGCGAGAGGGCGGAACAGTATCGGGGATCAGGACCGCTCCGCTACAGGCAGATGGCAAAAGCAGCCCCAAAGAGCTTGGCACCCAGATCGCACAAGCGGTTTATGGAGGGATTGGCAAATGAAACAGACGATCATTCAGGCAGTAAAAAAAAGCGATTCATTGCCGTCGGCAGGGGTATTCCAGCATGCGGCTGTTCGCCCCTCATTGAGCCATCAGCCCCGGTCAACCGGTGCAGCGACACGGCCACTGCTGCAGACAAAGCTGAAGATCGGACAACCGAATGATCAGTACGAAAAAGAGGCCGATCAAATTGCAGACGCTGTGGTTTCAGGAAATTTTATCTCCAAATCAATTTCAATCACCTCAACGAGAAGTCTGCAACGGCTTAAACGGGAACCGGAAAAATCAAAGAAAGATAAGCTTAAAGAGGTATTGGAAAAACTCGTCAAAGCAGCTTTAAAAACATCGCAATTCAGACAAATTCTGGATCAACTTAAAAACGATACTCCGTATAAAGATGTTAAAGAATTCGCAGGTACATCGACTGGAGCTTTATCGATAGGAACTCTAACTGCCGGCGCGGGTGCCATAGTTGCTACCGCACTCGTCAACGCGAGTGAGGATTTGCCCATGCAGATTCCTGAAATTCCCCTAAGTGGTGGGCACAGCGTAAAATTTACGATCACAGGTCCTCTTGACGAACCAAATAATTTGTTCATAAGTTATAAATTTACCGCAAACTCTAGCACATCATCACCAGAGACCAGCGCTGAAACAAAAAAAATCAATGCTGATATAAATCGTCTTTATAGACAAGACCAATATAATCGTGCGCACATGCACATTATCTCCAATTCACCCGAGACACTCACTGAAAAAGCTGCACGTCTTTACTGGAATAGCAATATGGATAGGTTTGGTCGCAGGCCGATACAAATAACTTTTCCATTCATCGACGACAAGAAACCAAAATCAGAGCTGCAGCTTACACAGCCCAAACCTTCTTTCGGGTATAAACCTAGAAAACCGTTAATAGGTGAATCATTCAAGTTCACCCTGCCGAGCGAACGAAAAAAAAGAGAAAAGGATATTACTCTACAACGCAAGAGAAATAATGCAGGCACTTTTGATTCAATTCCACCGATAGTATATGATGTCATTTCGTCTGCAGGTCAACCGTTGGACAATAGGACTCGCAGTTATATGGAGGCAAGATTCGGTTATGATTTCAGCCAGGTAAGAGTACATACGAATAAAAAAGCTGCAGAATCAGCCCGGGCGGTAAATGCACGGGCATATACGGTGGGCCGGGATATAGTGTTTGGTAAGGGGCAGTATACACCAGGAAGTGATGAGGGAAAGAGGTTAGTGGCGCATGAGCTGGTGCATGTTGGGCAGCAGACTGGGATTAACCTGCTTGGTGACATTGGGTGAGAGCCTTTACGATAATTATCCATAGTACCGGAAGCCTACTAAAGTCTTCGCCTAAAGGCGAGGGATTTTCTCCCATTCCCCGATAGGGACATTAAAATTAATTAGTCGAGAAATATCAGTTTTTTGAGTATGCCATTCGTGAAAAAAAGCTGACATCAGGATCGTAAGACGAATATCATCAACGATTTGAAGCTATGGCGATAAAAAGAGAGATAAAACATGACCATCTCCCCAAAACTCCTTAAAGGCGGCATCGCCCTGCTTAACCCGAAAACCGGGACCCTGCTGCCGGCGGGTATTATTTCGCTGCAGTATAACCCGGATACCATCAGCCGTACCCTGCAGGTCCAGGGAACCGATGGTGAAGGCGGCAGCCGCTCCGAGCCTCTGCGTCTTAAGGGGCCGCCGGTGGAAACGATCAAGCTGGAGGCGGAGATTGATGCTACCGACCAGCTTGAAATTGCCGATACTACCGCGGTTCAGGTGGGATTGCATCCCTGGCTGGCCCGGCTGGAGCTGCTTCTCTATCCAACGACCGGGCAGCTTTATACCAATAACAACCTGGCCCGCTTGGGGCAACTGGAGATTCTGCCGATGCAGGCCCCGCTTACCCTCTTTATCTGGAGCCGGCAGCGGATAACACCGGTACGGATTACCGAGCTCAGCATCACCGAGGAGGCCTTTGATGCCTCGCTTAACCCGATCCGGGCCAAAATCAGTCTGGGGCTGCGGGTGCTCAGTGTCGACGACCTGGGCTTTGACCACAGGGGAGGATCTGCATTTATAAGTTATCTGCAGAACAAGGAACAGCTTGCCGGCAGGATCGCCGGCGGCAGGCCAGAGACGATCGGTTTCAACAGCGCATAGCCAAGGAGAGACAATGGATCCCAACGAAGCCCTGAAAAAAATTTTCCAGCCCGGTGATATTGAACAGGCGATCTTTCCCCCGGCAAGCCGGTATTACGGGGTAAAGACCGCGACCCTGGTAACGGCTGACGGCACGCCGGTTATCCACCTTCGCCGCCGCTTCTGCCCCCGGCCCGACGCCCTTGCCGTTATTGATGAACATCAAGTGGCCGAAGGCGACCGGCTTGATATGATTGCGGCCAGATATATCGGTGATCCGGAGCAGTTCTGGCGTATCTGCGATGCCAACGCTGCGCTGCGTCCCAATGAGCTGATTGAGACTGCCGGGCGCAGGATCCGCATTACTCTGCCCGAAGGAATACCTGAGAGGAACAATGCTTAAAGGCGCCCTGCATCTGACATTGCTTATGGGGCCGGCGGTGCCGGTACCGGTACCAAAGGCGGTTATCAACGCGCTGACCGAGATTACGGTAACCTGTCAGGTGGGTGCGGCCAGTGGTTTCGAATTGCGGTTTGCTCTTACCAACGACTCGGTCTTCACCAGCCTGATGGTGATGCTCGGGCAGATCGGACCGATACTGCGGACCATCGTTGTGGTAACCGTCAACGGCATGCCGGAGGTCCTTATCGACGGGGTGGTGACCCAGCATCAGGTGTCGCCGGATGTACAGACCGGAGAGTCGATCCTGACCCTGACGGGAAGTGATCTGACAGCGGTGATGGACTGGATCGATTTTACCGGGATCCCCTACCCGGCGATGCCGCCGGAGGCCCGGGTAGCACTGATTATTGCCAGGTATTCGGTATTTGGTCTTATTCCTGTGGTGATCCCGCGCATCATGTTTGAGGTGCCGAACCCGTTGCGGCAGATCCCCTCGCACCAGGGCAAGGACCTGCGTTATGTGACGATGCTGGCCGAAAACAGCGGCTACACCTTCTTTATTGAGCCGGGCCCTGTGCCGGGGACCAATTTTGCCTACTGGGGACCGGAGTTCAGAGTGAGTCCGCCCCAGCCGGCACTTAATGTCAATATGGATGTGCATACCAATGTCGAGTCGTTCAATCTGTATTTCGATGCCGATCAGGCAGTGATGCCGGTAATCCATGTGCAGATCCAGGAGCTGAAGGTGGCCGTTCCGGTACCGCTCCCGGCAATCAATCCGCTGACGCCGCCCCTCGGCTTGATTCCGCCAAGGGCGATCAATATCGAGCAGATGCACGATGTGGCCAACCGGTCTCTTTCTGAGGCGATAATGCGGGGAATGAAGCGGGCGGCGCAGTCGACCGGTGAAGCGGTTGTGGCCAATGGTTCGCTTGATGTCGCGCGATATGGCCATGTGTTGAAAGCCCGGCGGCTTGTCGGGGTGCGAGGTGCAGGCTATGTCTATGACGGCCTCTATTTTGTTAAAAGTGTCACCCATAGGATCAAACGGGGGGAATATAACCAGGAATTTAAACTGACCCGCAACGGCATTGTATCGACCGTCCCCATGGTGCCGTTATAAACCGGCAGGACCGGGCGGAGAACCTGCCCGTCACAATAACAGATGAAAAATCGGTCTGACGGAAGACAGCCGCTTCTGCTCTGATTGATTTTCAGAGACGCCTTTGGAGGAAACTCGGCATGGATGAAAAAACGTATGGGGAAAAATTTTACGGAAAATATCGCGGCATGGTGGTCAACAATATCGACCCGGAAGGCCGCGGACGCCTTCTCGTGCAGGTTGCCGATGTGCTTGGAATGGGGGTTTCCTCATGGGCGATGCCATGTCTCCCCTTTGCCGGTATGCAGATGGGGATGTATGTTGTGCCGCCGCCAAATGCCGGCGTCTGGGTTGAATTTGAAAAGGGGGATCCGGACTATCCCGTCTGGACGGGATGCTGGTGGGGATCACCGCTTGAAGTCCCTGTTACCGCACAGGCCGTTCCCCCCGCCCTGCCGGTGGTGATCCTGGAGACCGTCGCCAAAAACGGTTTTGTGCTCAGCGATACGCCGATCCCGGTCATTCCGCCGCTGCCGATGGGGCTTCCCGCCGGCGGAATCATCCTGCGCAGCGGGACCTCCTATATACGGATCGATGCCAAAGGGGTGAGTATCTACGGACCGACCGTAACGGTCAACGGTGCCAGTATGGTCGATATCAACAGTTCCGCGCTGACCGTCACCGGTCCCGGAACGCCATTGTAGAAAAAGGAGCGTTTGCTATGCCCGGATTTCTTGTGAATGTCCTCTCCCAGGTGCAGTGTTCTCACGGTGGCCAGGCAAGACCGACGACGCCCAATCCGCGGGTGCTGGTAACTGGACAGCCAACGGTGCTGCTGAGTACGCCGTATCAGATTGTCGGCTGCCCGCTGCCGCCGCCAAACGCGGCAAACGGCCCGTGCGTTACCGGCCAGTGGACCTCGGGCACCGTGCGGGTGAGCTCAATGGGGCAGCCACTGCTTGTCCAGGCGGGGACCTCGACATGTACGCCGACCGGCACACCGCTTGTGGTGCTGGCAACCCAACCCCGTGTAAGTGCGATGTGAGGCGACAATGAACCTTGACTATCCATTCAGTTTTGACACCCTGGGGAGAACGGCCAAAAGCGCTGACGAGGATCATCTCCGGGATATGATCGAGCAGGTGCTCTTTACCTCGCCGGGAGAGCGGGTCAATCGTCCGGACTTTGGCAGCGGACTGCTGCAGCTCGTCTTTGAGCCCGGCAGCACTGAGCTGGCGGCAGCTGCGCAGTTTGCGGTGCAGGGGGCACTGCAGCAGTGGCTGTCGGATCTTATCCAAGTCGAGAAGGTGGAGGTTGACAGCGAAGACGCCACGTTGCAGGTGACGGTCGAGTACGTGGTGATCAGGAGCCGGGTACGCAAAAACGAACAATTTCTATGGAGTCCGGGATGACAGCGACATACTTCTGCTGTGAAAAAGACCGGCGCAGGGCGGTCCGCGAAACAAGAGGGGAAGATGGTCTGCCGCTGCTCAACGGTATCGATTTCCTCGAGGTCGACGCTGTCGATCAGCGGGTTCTCTACGTCCACTTTATCCATAACCTGCCGGGGCAAAACAACCCGGTGCCGGACGGTAACGAATTGGGCAAAGAGCATATCTTTATCCGCGGCGGGGTGCGGATAACCGATATTCGCGTCGATAACGCCGGCGCGATGGACAATATTCTTACCGTGACGGTTGACCAGCCGGGAGACTTCTCCCGATACCGGCTGATTATCGCAGCCGCCGCCGAAAACCTCGATCAGCCGCCGGAAGGGTTTGACCCGCGGCTGGCGACGGTGACGTTTTCGTTTAAGGTCGGCTGCCCAGGCGAATTTGACTGCCGGCAACAACGTATCTGCCCCCCTGAAAAAAGAGCGGAACCAGATATCAATTATCTGGCCAAAGACTACGCCAGTTTCCGGCAGTTGATGCTCGACCGTATCTCGGTACTGAGTCCCGACTGGCAGGAGCGCCATGCCGCCGATTCGGGAATCGCCCTCGTTGAGCTGCTGGCCCTTGTCGGGGATCATCTGAGCTGCCACCAGGATGCGGTGGCCACCGAGGCCTATCTCGACACGGCCCGCCGGCGGGTCTCCGTCAAACGCCACGCACGGCTGGTGGATTACTTTATGCACGAGGGCTGCAATGCACGGGTCTGGGTGCAGGTGCAGGTGACAGGAGACGAGGTGGTGGTGGCAGAACATACCCAGTTTCTCACCCGGTGCCCAGGCTGCGGCGTCGGTATCGATCCCGCTTCAGCCGATTATCAGCTGGCACTGGCGACCAAACCGGAGGTGTTCGAGGCGATGCATCCGGCGCTGCTTTTTGAGGCGCATAACACCATGGCGTTTTACACCTGGAGTGATGACCACTGCTGTCTGCCTGCAGGGACAACCGAGGCCACCCTGGCCGGGCATTTTCCAGCGCTGAAAAAGAACGCTATCCTGATCCTGATCGAGACCCTTGATCCCTTTACCGGCAGGGCCGGGGATGCGAACCCGGATCGCCGCCACGCGGTTCGCCTGACTCAGGTGACTGCCTTTGCTGCCGATGGTACCCCTCTTGTTGACCCGCTGACCGGCGAACAGATAACCGGGATCACCTGGCATCAGGAAGACGCCCTGCCGTTTCCGCTCTGCGTGTCAGCGGAAATCGAGCAGAGGGACGGGACAAGGCAGGGCAAACCGGTTGCCTGTGCCCTCGGTAATATCATCCTCGCCGACCATGGGCGGACCCTCCACGATGAAGAGATCGGTGAGGTGCCGCAGCAGCTGGTGGCGTCCTTTACGGATTCCGAAAGCGATGACTGGTGCCGGCACAGAGAGAAGCGAACACTGCCGCTCCGTTTTCGTCCGCGGCTGCAGCATCAGCCCCTTACCCATTGGACCATCCGCAGTACAGGAGCGGATACGGACAATGGCGGATCCGGCAGCAAGACAGAGGGGTTCGCCCCCCGGGGCCCGGCCACCGACGTTTTCAGCGGATCAGTACACCGGACCCTCCCCGCTGTGCTGTTAAAGAGCGGCAGCAGGGACGATGATCTCTGGTTTCCACAGCGTGACCTGCTCGCCAGCGGACCGTTTGACAGAGACTTTGTCGTTGAGACAGAAAACGACGGTACGGTTTTTTTGCGTTTCGGTGATGACCGCCACGGCATGCGTCCTGACGGTGGGTTGAAATTTCGCGCCGATTACCGTGTCGGCAACGGTGTCCGCGGCAATATCGGTGCCAACACCCTCGCCCATATGGTTTATACCGGTTCGGCGGTCACCAAGGTCTGGAACCCGCTGCCGGGCCGGGGCGGCAGCGAGCCCGAGAGCATCGAACAGGTGCGGCGGGCGGCGCCGGTCGCATTTATGGAGCAGGAACGAGCGGTGACCGCCGAGGACTATGCCGCCATGGCCGAGAGTCATGCGGGCGTGCAGAAGGCTGTGGCCACTCTGCGCTGGACCGGCAGCTGGTATACGGTCTTCCTCGTTATCGACCGTATCGGCGGCCTGCCCGTGGACCGGGAGTTCAGAGACAGGGTGCGCCGGTATATCGAAAAATACCGCATGGCAGGACATGATATCGAGGTCGAGGGGCCACAGTTTGTGCCGCTCGAGATCGATATGCGGGTCTGTGTGCAGCTGGAATATTTCCGCAGCGACGTCAAACAGAACCTGCTGCAGGTGTTCAGCAGCATCGATCTGACGGATGGACGCCGGGGGCTGTTTCATCCCGACCGGTTCACCTTTGGCCAGCCGGTTTATTTAAGCGTCATTGTCGCCGCGGCACAGGCGGTGGCCGGGGTGGCCGGAGTCGAACTGACAACCTTCCGGCGCCAAGGCAGACCGGAAACTGATGCCAGGGCCAGCGGCATACTGAAGATGCAGCGTACCGAAATCGCCCGGCTTGACAATGATCCCGACTTTCCCGACAGGGGAGTGTTCAACATGCAGCTTGAGGGGGGCAAATGAACCGCGATTTTTTATCATCCCGACAGTATGGATCTGATGACTGCGGCTGCTGCGAGGGGACATCCCCGGTGACCCCGGTCACCATCGACAACCGACCGGGGCTCAGCGCCATTGCCTATAGAATCGGTACCCATACCCTTTTCAAACAGAGCATGCTGGCGATGCTTTCGTCAGCGCAATACTCCGCGCTGACAAATCTGACAACCCGCGAGGATGAAGACTATTCGATCGCTCTGCTCGATGCCTGGGCAACAGTTGCTGATGTATTGAGCTTTTACCAGGAACGCATCGCCAACGAATCTTTTCTGCGCACAGCGACCGAACGGTTTTCATTGCGACAACTCGCCAGGCTCATCGGATATGAACTCAGTCCGGGGGTGGCGGCCGCAACTTTCCTCGCATTCACGGTCGACGAACCGATCCGGGGACCCGAAACGGGCAGCGGTAACAACCCGGCCGCTGCCACTGTCTTTGCGGGGTACCAGACACCAGAGCGGGTTACCGTTGCGGCGGGCACCAGAGTGCAGAGTGTTCCCGGTGAAGATGAATCGGTGCAGACCTTTGAAACAAGCGAGACCATTGAAGCCCGCGCGCAGTGGAACGCCCTCAGGCCGCGGCTGACCCAGCCCCAGACGGTGACCCACATTACGAATACCATCTATCTCAAAGGGACCGCCTTAAACCTGAAGGAAGGTGACAGGATCCTTGTGACGATTGACCATGGTTCGACAACCGAGGCGTTTCACCGTACGATCACTAGGGTGACTGTTGATTCGCATTCGGATCGTACCAAAATCGAGTTGTTGCCGATCACGTTTATGGCTCCGGAATTGAGTATGGGGCCATCAATGGTTCCATCGACAAAGGAGAACGAAGAGATAAAGTCGGTAGAAAAGACCTTTTCAGCAGCCGGCAGCAGATCGTCGATAATGGCGAACGACAACGCCTTAACCGACGCTCCGCCTGCCTCTACAGATATGACCCGGTCCGTTGGCGAGGAGATGAGCAGCAGTATCGGTCAATCCGAAAAACCTCAATATGTTGATTCGGTCTGTAACGTTTACGTTTTCCGCGAACAGGCAGGTTTTTTTGGAAACAATGCGCCATATTACAGTTCATTGATCGGTGCTGACGGGCAGCTGCAATATCCCTGTTTTGAGGACTGGCAGATATGGCAGCGTCCTGCAGTCCCCGGAAAAACTCGAGTCTTGTTGCAAAAGCTGGCCCATGACTCAGCCGTGAATAACGAAATCGAGGAGTACCCGGGTATCCCTGCTTACCCTGGTAACAACACAATTGAGTATCACGAGGATGCTGATGTCTACCTTGATCGGACTCTCCAGGCTGTCATTCCGGGCGGCTGGGCGCTTTTTGTCAATGCGCAGGGAGATTTCCGGATTTACAGAATTGCAGGGGTGAATGAGAAAGCCCTTGTTGGTTTTGGTATCAGCGCCAAAGGTACCGGTCTGAGCCTGAAAACGGTGAAGAACAGGACGTTGGAAGACAGGCCGGAAGATAAGCCCGACATCTTTACAATGCGCAATACAACGGCATATCTCAAAAGCGAACTGTTGGAACTGGCCGAAATGCCTTTTCAACCGGCAGAGCTCAACAAAGGCGACAGTGAATTGATTCTTGGCGGCAAGGTGACCGGACTCAAAAAAGGTCAGCCCGTGGCACTGCAGGGAGAGTTAAAAACAGAGCCGGGGGTCAGTCACAGCGAGATCCTCTTTATTGAGGAAATCACCCGTCAATCCGATTTCACCAGACTGAAATTCAGTCAGGGGCTTACAGCGTCCTGTCTCTATGACACGGTCACTGTCAACGCCAATGTGGCACCGGCCACCCACGGCGAAACGGTTGTTGAGGTCCTCGGCAGTGGTGATGGCACCAGGGCCCATCAGCAGTTCACCCTGCGACAGCCGCCATTGACCCATATAAGTGCCGCTGCCAGCGGGGGCAGCAGGTCGACACTGCAGGTGCGGGTCAATGATCTGCTCTGGGAAGAAGTCTCCGATTTTTATCGCCGCGGGCCTGATGAACGGATCTATATCACCCGCAACAATGAAGACGGTACAACCACCGTCCTGTTCGGCGACGGGAAAGCGGGAGCGCGCCTGCCGACCGGCAGAGAGAATGTACGCGCCGAATATCGCAGAGGACTGGGGACAGCAGGGAATGTCAAGGCCGGTCAGCTCTCCCGGTTGATGTCAAAACCGCTCGGGTTAAAGCAGGCATCCAATCCACTGGCGGCCAGTGGCGGTGACGACCCGGAACCGCTTACCAATGCACGCATGAATGCACCGATTCATGTGCTCACCCTCGGGCGCATCGTTTCCCTGCAGGACTATGAAGACTTTGCCCGCAGCTTCGCCGGAGTGGCGAAAGCGCTGGCCACCTGGAGCTGGGACGGTACCCGGCGGGCGGTGGTGGTCACCGTCGCCGGTCCCGATGGCGCCGATATCAACCCCGGCGATACCACGCATTCAAACCTGCTGAAGGCGATGAAAGACGCAGGAGACCCTCATGTCAACCTGCAGGTAATCTCCTGGGGCAGAGCCTTTTTCAAACTTGCCGGTACGGTCTGGTGTGGCCGTGAATACCTGCCGGAGAAAGTACAGCCGGCACTTCAACAGGCATTGCAGACATCATTCGGCTTTACGGCCCGTAAATTTGGCCAGTCGGCGCGGCTGAGTGAGGTGATGGCGGTGATCCAGGCGGTACCGGGGGTCGAAGCGGTGGATATTGATCACTTCCACCGCAGTGACGAGAAGCCCGGAGTAAATGCGCACCTTCCGGCTGCCATGCCGCATATAAACGTTAACGGTGACCTTGCACCGGCCGAGCTGCTGCTGCTTGACCCGGAGACACTGCCGGCTTTGACCGTTACCACGGTCGGCAAGAAAATAGTGAATCGGTATTTTTTTCACCCGCTAACCCTCTCTTCCCAAATGATAAAAAAGAGATTTATATCAAATGTTTAATACACAGAAAATATACGAGCTGCTGCCGGCGATCTATCGTCTGCGTGACAGTGAACAAGGGGAGCCGCTCAAAGAGATTCTCTCTGTTATCGCCAGTCAGGCGGAGCTGCTCGAGGAGAATCTCGAACAGCTCTATGACGACCAGTTTATCGAAACATGTGCGGACTGGGTGGTTCCTTATATCGGCGATCTTATCGGGTACCGGGCCATTTATGGTGTGGCCCCGGCCGTAAGCAGCCCGCGGGCCGAAGTGGCCAACACCATTGCCTGCCGGCGGCGCAAGGGAACGGCATCGATGCTTGAACAGCTGGCGCAGGACGTCACCGGCCGGGATGCGCGGGTGGTCGAATTTTTTCAGCTTCTTGCCACCACCCAGGCGATGAACCATCTGCGACCGGACAATCTCTCTCTCGTTTCGGTAACGCACCAGGAGCCGTTGGAAAACCTGCAGACACCGTTTAACACCATGGCCCACCTGGCGGATGTACGGCGTATCGGCAGCGGCCGTGGTCTGTATAACATCCCCAATATCGGCATTTTTCTCTGGCGGCTGCGGGCATATCCGCTGACAGAATCTCCTGCGGTAAAACTTAACGATGACGCCGATGATCAGCGCTACCTGTTTCACCCGCTGGGCATCGACACCCCTCTCTTTACCCGCCCCGAAAGAGAGCAGCAGATATCCCATCTTGCCGGGAGGATGAATGTGCCGATGAAGATCTCCCGCCGTATGCTTTGCCAATACCTTGACGACTGCTATGGCAGGGAGAAAAGCTTTTCCATCATAAGAGACGGTCAGCAGATCCCCCGGGCACAGATTGTCGTCTGTAATCTCGCCGATGCAGGTGACGGCGGCGCCTGGGCCCATAAAGCGCCGGAAGGGGATCCTGCCTCGGGTACCGCTGCCGGAGTGGCGGTCGATCCGGTTCTCGGCAGGATCGATTTCCCGGATTCGCTGAAACCATCGTCATCGGTAACGGTAACCTTTCACTATGGGTTCACCATGGACATCGGTGGTGGTGAATATGAACGCGCCGCAACGTTTGCCATCCAACCGTTTCCCCCCGAACTGCCGATCAGGGTGCCTGATAATTACAGCACCATCGCCGAGGCGCTTGAGGAGGCTTCGCGTCGTTGCAGCCACGGAATAAAACGGGTCGCCATCGAGATTACCGATAACGGGCGGTATGAAGAGGCTGTCAGCACAACACTTGCTGCAGGGCAGTCTGTCGAACTTCGTGCTGCCAATGGCCGGCGGCCGACGATTGTGCTGAGTGAAGACTGGCATATCGACAGTGAAGAAGAGAGCCGGCTGTGGCTCAACGGCCTTGTTATCTGCGGCGGCAGCCTGAAAGTCGACGGCAGGATGAAATATCTCTCCCTGGACCACTGCACCCTGGTGCCGGGGCTGTTGCCTGATCGAGACGGTACCCCCCTTGCGCCTGACAGTGCCAGCCTCGTTGTCGCAACAGAAACAAATATTACCGTGGAGATCCGTCGTTGTATCACTGGCGGACTGCAGGTAAATCATGGAGAGGTCTTTCTTGAAAACGTCCTCCTCGACGCCACCGACCCGACGCGGACAGCCTATGCTGCAAGTGATGGAACAGAAGCCGGCGCAGTTGTCACTATAGTCAATGTCACCATCATCGGCAAAGTACACACCCGGGAGCTGGTGCTGGCGACCAACGCCATTTTCTATTCTCAACTGACATCCGAAGATACATGGCCGGCAGCGGTGTGGTGTGAAAAACAGCAGTCCGGCTGTGTCCGCTTCTCTTTTCTGCCGCCGGATTCGATCGTCCCCCACCGGTATCAATGTCAGCCTGACCTTGAGATTGAAAAGCAGACCGCACGCGCGGCAGAAGAGGCCCGGCACATGCTTTCCAGGGCTGAGTACGAAGCCATTGCCGAACGGGTGCGGTCAACACTGGTCCCCCATTTCACGACACTTCAGTATGGCACCTCCGGTTATGGACAACTGCGCACCAGCTGCCCGCAACAGATTCGAACCGGAGCCGAAGATGAATCGGAGATGGGCGTATTTCATGATCTTTTCCAACCGCAACAACAAGCCAGCCTGCTGGCCAGACTCGACGAATATCTCAGGCTCGGTCTGGAGGCCGGAATCTTTTATGTGACCTGAACAAAAAATGGAGGCAGTTATGAAAGGCGATTTCAGTCGATTGACATTCAATCCCAAAAAACACCATAGCGGCGTGTTGTTCCAACAGGGACGGGTTCAACTGGATGCCGACCTTAATGAACTGCAGGCCATCAGACAGTACCTTGATGCCGTTAAAACACGTGATGTCATCGGCTGGAGCGGGGCACCTCAACATGGCGATGGATTCAGAATCTACGTTAGCAAAGATGGAAGCGATCTGACCATCTCTTCCGGCCGGATCTATGTGGACGGACATCTGTGCATCGCCGAGGAGAGACCAGGGGGCTACAGCTATTTTCATCAGCCCTGTTTCGTTCCTGAACGTTATCCGGAGATTCCTGAAAAAGGTGAACGCGCCAGGAAACGATACCTGGTTTATCTTGACGTGTGGGAACGATTCATTACTGCCATTGATGACCCGGAGATCCGGGAAAAGGCGCTCGGCGGAGTTGACACCGCCGGGCGTACAAAAACTGTCTGGCAGGTAAAACTTCTGGCCGTCGAAAAGGATGCGGATTGCTCCGATTTCGGACCGGACTGGACCCCGATGCCTCAGCCGGGCGGACAACTTAATGTGCGCACGGCACCTGTTGCCAAAGTAACCAACAACTGCCTGCTGCCATCACAGGCAGGCTATCGTCAGCAATGGAGATAAGGTGACCTTCAAATGGTCGCGTGATAATGGATCGGTGGTTGCGGCGGTAAAAGAGATTGACGGTTCCACCATTATTGTGGAGAACATCGGCACTGATGAGGTGAACGGCTTTGCCACCGGCCAGTGGGCGGAGCTGCTCGATGATTTTACCGAGTTCCATCGAATTCCGGGCCTGCTGAGTCGAATTACCGTTGATGACACAAACAGGATCACACTTGCCGATTCACCGGAACAGATCAAACCGGCTGATCTGAAAAAACGTCATGTAAAGCTCAGGCGCTGGGACTGCTCCGGAGAACAACAGGTTGAGATCCCAAAGAAAAACGATGGCTGGATCAGTCTTGAAAACGAAATTGAAATCAAATTTTCCAAAGGGTATTACACCACCGGTGATTACTGGATCATACCGGCACGGTCCGGTATTCAATCCGAAACAGGGAGCATTGAGTGGCCTTATGGCAGTAAGATCAATCCGATCCCTCAGCCACCCCGGGGGGTACGTCATCACTATGCGCCTCTGGCGATCGTCGTACGTAACAGCGAAGGATTCTTTGAACAGTCCCGCCTCCCTGACTGCCGAAATCTGTTTTTGCCCCTTATTGATCTGAAGGCGGGGAAAATGGGGCAGACAGCGTATTGCTGTACAATGACCGTAGGAGATGGGGTAACAAGCCACGGTGATTTCAATAACCTCCAGCAGGCCATTAACAATATGCCCGAACAGGGAGGAGAGATCTGCATGTTACCGGGAATCCATCATGCTAACGCCGTGGTGACAGAACGTGCCGATATTCATATTAAAGGGTGCGGCTCTCAAAGTATCCTTCATCCGAACGAAAAAGATCCAACGAAGCCGATACTTTCATTTTCCTCCTGCCACGATATCACCATAGAGGGGTTGACACTGATCACTTTCGACGGAACGGCTGTTGAAGTCGACGATGGAGATGGGATCTCGACAACCGGACTTCTTATTGAAAAAAATCATATCTTCGCACTGACACATGCCATTGATATCCGTGTCCGGAGCCTTATGGCCGACAAGAACGATATCCGGATCCGCGACAATGACATCGGTATCTGGGATCTCGAAGGTGGCGATGTCGCCATTTTCAGCAACGCTAATAATGTTGTAATAGAAGAAAATCGTATCCTGGTCATTTCACGAGAAAGACAGAAAGAGCCTCAACAGCCTGGCGACCTGGATTTTTCATTCCTCAGCAGCAGCGAAGACCGACTGGCTGTCTACAGGCAGCGACCAGCCATGTTGCAGGCAGCCAAAGCAACAATTGCATATGTCAAAACCCTGAAACTTTTGAAGGCACCTGTTGCTTTGGCATATAAAGCCAAAGGCGGTATCCAGCTCGGCGGTGGTTCAGAGATGGTGCGCATCAGCGATAATCGGATCATCGGCGGTTCCGGCAACGGCATTACCCTGGGCCATCTGCCGGTACGGGGTGCGCCCGGCTCCTCCCTTCATAAGAGGATTATAATCAGCAGTCTGGATCCCGAAATCCTTGAGTATCTGCTCCATAACTTCAGCGGCTTTCTTTACGGAATTACCATTGAAAAAAATGATATTCTCGGTATGGGGCTCTCCGGCATCAGTGTGGTGGCATTTATGCACAGCAAACGTATCGGCCTGACAGTCGACATTAATAAAATAACCATTCGCGAAAACCATATTACCAGATGCACCAATCGGGTGCCGGATGAGAAGCCGGAAGCCATGCTGCAGGAGGCCGGTTTCGGAGGTATTGTTCTTACCTCCGGCGAAGACGTTGTGATTACCGGCAACAGAATCGAGCATAACGGCCGTTATCAAAACCAGGCCATTTGCGGAGTGTTGATTCTCTATGGCGAAAATATCGATATCAGCGACAACCACATCAGCAACAACGGCAGGAGAACGCCAACCGGTGGACAGGCGCCTGGTTTGGGCCTGCGGGGTGGTATTGTCGTACTGCGCTCTTTGAAACAGCCAGATGAGCAGTTCGAACCTGGCGAAGGCCCGGATCATATCCGGCCCGATGGTATTCCTGCGGTGAAGGTACACGATAATATCGTTGTCCAGCCGATGGGAAAGGCACTGTTTTTGAACGCTTTCGGGCCGGTATCCGTTGTCAACAATCAATTCACCTCACAACGTACCGACTACAGAACCGACCCGCTGTCGGTCGTTGCCGGTGCCGTTCTGATCATCAACCTCGGTGTCTCCCGGGATTTAATGGCGGCCATGTTTCTGGAGAGCTTCCGCGATGTTGCCAGAACCGACCTGAAGAAACGAACTGAGGCTCTTGCCAGAGAGTTAGATATAGCAGATATAGCCGAGACTTTAGCGTTTTTACCGAGCGGCAACGTCATATACTCCGGGAACCAGATGATTCTGTGCCATGAAGACGAGATGATCAGTCCTGCCTTCAGCGCTCTGACCATCGCCTCGTTTGACGATATCGCCTGCAACGGTAACCAGTCTGAAGTCCGCAGCCTGTATGATTACCTGGTCTCCGATATGGTATTGATCGGCACGACGGTACGCGCCAACAACAACCGCTTGCAGGAAGCATTGGAGACGACTCTGAATTCGCTGATAGTCGCAGGTTTTATGGCCATGGCGACAGCAAATCAGGCCACCCGTTGCCTGCAATTATTTGGCTGGCCGGAATTTTTAACTCTACTTGGCAATAATATCCTTTACCAACAATCCTGTGCAGATCTCAAAAATACGCTCAGTAAATATTTTGACGTGCCTGATAAAGACTAACCGGTCGTCCAGGCATTAATATAAGGAGGAGATATGGCAACTCGACAACCAGACGGGAACCGGATATTACAGCGGCTGAGCAAAAGCATCGCCAGTCTGGACCAGCAGCGCACTGTAAATTTGCACTATATACAGCTGCTGCAGGAGAACAAAAACAGGGCCCTGAAAAAAGAACAGGTCCGCCTGCGCAAAAAATATGGTGAGAACCATCCGCTGGTGGCGAAGATCAACACCCGTCTTAATTATAATAAGATCGTACTGCCGCAGATAAAAAAAGAGGTGGAACGCTCGGCAATCGAGACCCCCGAGTTCGATCGCAACACCTGGACAGTGTATGGGCAGGTGATCAACAAGGAATTCGTCGGAGTCAAAGGGCTGACGCTTGCCCTTTACAATACCGACGGCAAAGTGGAAAAGCGCCTGGGGCATACCTGCACCGATGAACGGGGCTGCTATACCATCCGCTGGCAGTGCAGAGAGGGGGAAAAACCGCCGTTTGATCCAAAAGCCGACTTTTTTCTTGTGGTCTCGGACACCAAAAGCCATATCTGTCACAGGGAGAAAGAGCCGTTGCATATCGTCCCCGGCCGCAACGACTACCGCCGGATCATCGTCGATACCGTCTCCTGCACGCCTCCCCCGGACTCATATGGAAATGGAGATGACGACGACAATGGTGAATAGATCGCCGAGCTCTTTGGGGGTGGTATAGAAAACAAAGCAAAGGAAACCGCTGGATTAATATAATAAGTGCGACAGCACAGGTTTGAAAAGTGAGCGAGCTGACGGTATGGTTCAGTCACTACAATCAAACCGGAGGCTGCCATGCACAAGCGCAAAGACAACCCGTACCATCAGCTCACTCAACAAGAAAGATACCACCTGAAGACGTTGATTGAAACAGGTT
>PDWI01002260.1_pt1 | contig 29257 bp, 15 predicted proteins | sample 1430891 | NCBI WGS metagenome assembly PDWI01 (sample SAMN01162508, study PRJNA174530) | Oral metagenome, whole genome shotgun sequencing project. | biome: Marine environment; feature: Marine mammal; material: Swab sample of the gingival sulcus; isolation source: swab sample of gingival sulcus... | reverse complement strand
CGAGTCCGCGATGACGATTTCATCATTGGTGCTTAAAGCCGACTTGCAGGCGGCTATGGTTTGAAGCCACCGCCTTTAGGCGGTTGAGAGTTCACTTCTATGATGAAAAAACCTGTTGTTCCAACATCAGATATGTTTGTGCGCTATCTGTTGGGCTCAAAAGGACATGAGGAGTTGCTTCGGGATTTTATCAATGCGCATCTCATAGATTCCGGTTTTGATCCTGTAGAAAAGGTGACTATTGAGAATCCTTTCAATCTCCAAGAGTTCCAGAATGATAAACAGAGTATTCTTGATGTCCGGGCCGAGGCTAAAGATAAACGCATCATTAACGTAGAGATCCAGACGAGCCGGCAGATCTTTTATATCCGTCGCTCCCTGTATTATTGGGCACGGCTCTATCAAAGCCAATTAAAAGAGGGGGAAAGTTATGAGGCGTTGTGTGCTGTAATTTGTATCAATATTCTTGATTTTACAATTTTTGAGGGTCTGAAACAGCCTCATAGTTGTTTTGTGGTTACAGAGAAAAGTCATCCCGGGTATCTGTTGACCAGAGATTTACAGTTTCATTTTTATGAAATTCCAAAATATTTACAAAAATTGCCTTTTTCTGGACGCTTGGATAAATGGGCCTGTTTTTTTCAATGTGAAGGTGATACAGAGAAGGAGGATATTATGGAAGTTCTGGTAAAAGAAGATCCTGTTTTCGGTCGCGTTCATCGAAAGTATATTGATTTTAGCGAAGATAAAAAGATGCGTCTCGCGTATGAAGCCCGAGAAAAAAAGCGCAGGGATGAATTGTTCATGATTACCTCTGCTGAAAAACGTGGTGAAGAGCGTGGCGAGAAACGTGGTGAGAAGCGTGGTGAGAAGCGTGGTGAGAAGCGTGGTGAGAAACGTGGTATCAAAAAGGGTCTTTCTCAGGCTGCCCGTGAGATGAAGCTCAGTGGTATGGCCGCAGAGCGTATCCAGCAGTTTACCGGACTTTCTCGTGCAGAGATAGATGATTTGTAAATCCGTGGTCTCTGGTGTTTATGTCACCGCTTTTTCACTGTGTGTCTTTTTCTTCTTCTATCTTTCTGTTAATGCGTTTTGTTTTGCCTTGAGCAGTGGTTTTAGAATATATGACAGAATCGTTTTCTTCCCGGTAATAATATCCACAGAAACCGTCATTCCTGGAATAATTTGTAACGGTTTCTCCTTGGTGCCCAGATTGGTTTTCGGGGTTTCGATTTCCACCAGGAAATAGGTCTGGTTTTTTTCATCTTTCAGGGTATCAGCACTGATTCGGGCTACCTTTCCTGAGAGGCCGCCATAGATCGAAAAATCATAGGCGGTGACTTTTACCGTGGCCTTTTGTCCAGGATGGAGAAAGGCGATGTCCGAGGGTCTGATTCGGGCCTCAATGAGCAGTTTATCTTCTAATGGAACAATTTCCACCAGATCCATACCTGGAGTGATGACCTGTCCCAAAGTGTTGACATGGACCTGTTTGACGATTCCTGCCGAGGGGGCTGTGACCAGTGTTCTGCTGACCTGATCTTTGAAGGTTTCCTGTTTCTCGGCAAGTGAAGCCCTTTGCTTGAGGGCATCACTCAGTTCTTTCTGGGCTCTGGCCTTGAAGGTGATGGTGAGTTCCTCTTTTTTGGTTTCCATCTCACTGAGCTGACTGCTAAGCTCTGGAATAGAAGAGGCAGCCAGCTCTTTTTGTTCGAGAATATCTGCCTGTTTTTGTTGTAGATCCAGGAAATCACTCTGCGATTCGATCTTGCGTTCCACCAGGGGTTTGGCGATATCAATCTGTTGTTTGAGGAGCCCGGCCTTTTTCCGCAAATGCTTGATTTGGACCCGGATTTTTGCTATCTGGGATTTTTTCTGGGTTATTTTTTCTTTGAGAATATGGCGCTGGTTCTTTAAAAAGCGGATATTTGACTGATAGAGTTCCCGCTGTATCTGGGCAATTTCTGGATTCTTTTTTTCCAGTTCCGGGGGAATTGCCAACGGGCTTTCGTTGAGTTCGGCTTCAAGGCGGATAATTTCAAGGGAAAGACCTTCAATGGTGGCCTTGGCCTCGTTGAATATGCTTTGAAAACCCTGGTTTTTGATCTTGAGAAGTGCCTGACCTTTACTGACCTGATCTCCATCCCTGACCAGCAATTCCTCGACAATACCACCTTCAAGGTTTTGCACCGTCTGGATTTTTCCCGAAGGAATGACGACACCCATACCTCGGGTTACTTCATCAATGGCGGCAAATTTTGCCCAAACCACAAGTAAGATACAGATCAGTACCAGAGTAACCACGACAATTCGTGATCGGGTATAATGCTGCTCGTGGACGGCGCGCTGGTATTCGCTGATGTAGTCCAGTTGCTCTTGGGGAATTTTTTGTTTCACGGTGTTTTTCCTGGGGGCGTGTTACGGGTGTTGCTTGTTTCCGGGTTTATTTGTTTTGGAAATGCCGCTTCACTGCTCGTTGGGCTGCATCTCTGGAGAACGAGGTGGCGCAGGTTGTTGCGCAGATTGCGCGGCGGTCTCCGCAACAGCCTTTGTGAGTGGGATTTTTCGAGTTTCCACAGCCGTTGTTGTCTTTCTGTCTGGCGTCTTTGTTGCGGTGGTCGCAGTGCTCTCTGAGGTGTTTTCGGGCCTTTCCGGGGTGTTTTTTACGGTTGTTACCTGCTTTTTTTGCTGTGCGCCTGTCGGGCCCGGGGTGAGCGTTATTGTTTTTTTAACAATGCGTTGTTTGGGCTTTTTTGTTTCCGTTGCCGTTGCCGTTGTCGTCGTTGCTGCTGTTGACTGCCCTGTTTCTTTCGTATTCTCAGGCACAGCTTTTTTCCTGGCTGCCGAGCCATAAAAGGTGGTTATAAAATTCTGCTTGCTTCCATCAAAGACAATCTTGCCCTGGTCAACGACAATAACCCTGTCAACTAACGAGAGCAGCGAGTTCCTGTGACTGGAAACGATAAGGGTCATATCTTGTATTATCGGACGCAGCCGTTCGACAAAGGCCTGTTCGCTTTTGCCATCCATAAAGTTACTCGGCTCATCAAGAAGGGCAATGCTGGGCTTTCCGGTAAAGGCTCTGGCAATGGCAACAGCCTGGCGTTGTCCTCCCGAGAGATTGCTGCCCGCTTCACTAATCGGCATTCCCAAACCCTGGGGGCATCCTGCAATCAGGGGTTCCAGACCTGCAAGCTGGATTGCGGCCAGCAGGTCTGGATCGGGTATTTGAACATTCTTTAACGTGAGGTTATCGCGTAATGTCCCGGCAAAAAGGGTAATATCCTGGGGAACACAGGCGATATGCTGCCTGAGCAAGATCGGAGAAATCGCTGAGATTTCAATATTATCAATAAGAATACTCCCTTCTTGAGGGGTGTAAAATCCGAGCATCAGCCGGTGCAGTGTGGTTTTCCCCGAGCCATTGGCACCGAGCAGGGCCACTTTTTCTCCTGGCTGAATATGAAATGAAACCCGTGTTACGCTGGGTTGTTCAGCCTCTGGATAACTCAATGAAACATCTTTAAAGCAGATATCGCCACGTAAGGTTTCCGGGCGCAAAAAGTTTTGCTGCTGCTCCAATTCTGCGGGCAGCGTCATGATATTTTTCAGTGAGCTATAGGCCACTTTGGTCTGGTCATACGAGGAGAGCAGACTGGCCACCTGTCCCACCGGAGAAATGGCCCGCGAAGATAAAATCATTACCGCAATCAGGCCACCCATCGAAAGCTCCCCATCGTGGATCAGGTACACTCCATAAATGACGATGAAAACACTGTTCAGCTGGATCAGCATCCCCATTACTGTGGTAATCGAACTTGAGAGAAATCGGGTCTTGATGCCATAGCCTGCGAGGGTGCTGACCAGATTTTCCCATCTGCTGCGGAACTGGCCTCCCGCATTGAATATCTTGATAGTTTTCAGGCCGGCAATACTTTCAATGAGCAGGGCGTTTTTCTGGACACCGCCTTCAAAGGTAGCCGCAATGCTCGCAAAAAGAGGTCTTTTGATAAGGAGTACATAAATAAGTAACAGCAGCATACAGGCCATCGGGAGCAGCACCAGCGGGCCGCCGACGTAGAAGATCATTGCCAGAAAGAGCAGGGCAAACGGCAGGTCGATAACAAACAGAATGACCGAGGAACTCATAAAGTTCTTGATGGAATCAAACTCTCTGATATTGGTCGCAAAACCACCCACATTCCTGGGGCTTGCCTCCATACGGAGATCCATGACCTTTTCAAAGAGCAGCGAAGAGATAAGAATGTCACTTTTTTTTGTCGCAAGCTCAATGAAATTGACCCGAAGAAATTTGAGCAGGGCATCGAAACAGATAATCAGAATAACTGCGCTGGCCAGTACCCAGAGGGTTTCGGTGGCGAAATTTGGAACCACCCGGTCATAGACATTCATTGTAAACATCGGTACAGCGAGCACAAAAAGATTTATCGCCAGAGAGGCCAGAAGAATATCCCGGTAGATGGGCAGCGAAACCTTGATAGCCTTGATAAACCAGCCATTCTTATCACGAACCTTTTGCGAGCTTTCTGTCCGTTCCTGTGGTGTTTTACCGAGAAAGAAACAATAGCCCGAGTAGTTTTTTTCAAGTTCTTCCTTGCTCAGGCTGCGTGATAGATCATCGCTGAAGATGCCTTCGGCCCGGTTTTCGTCAAGTTTGGTGACAAGACAGCCATTTCCATCATTAAGAACGAGGAGTATCGGCAAGGTCAAGCCATGTATCTGGTGCAGTGGTTTTTTTACAAACTTTGCTGAAAGGCCTGCTTTTTTTACAAAATTTACCACATGATGCGGTTTTATCTCCTGGGTATCTGCCGCAAGTCCAAGACTGTGGCAGATCGTCTCATGATGGACATCTTTCCCCTGACGCCTGAAGTAACTGGTAAGTATTTCAAGAATGCTGGACTTCATTTCGTATCTGTATAAAAATGCCTTGTGTCGCCAAAGAGATGCTTGTGCCGACATCCCGGTTTTTTGGCAGCAGTATGTTATGTATGAGTATTTTTTACAATGTTCGGCAGAATACCACAAAATTATCTGCTGTCAAAGTTCTGCTTCTGGGGCGGTGTCGTTAAAAGAGCGGGCCGAGTAGTTTTTGTTTTTGTCTCTTGTTTTGTTTCCTGTTTACAAAAGCCTTCGAGTGTTTTTTTGGGAAGAGAAGAGATACCGGAATAACAGGCTGCGTAAATTTCCACATTTTTGACATTACTGAATTTATTTGAATTGCTCTTTCACCAGATTGCCGAAATAAAAAAGGCACCGAAAGAAACAGGCTCTTTCGGTGCCTTCAAGGCTTATGGTTGTCTGTATTCTGCGTTATGTTACAGCGAGCTATTTTCTCAGCACATATTGCAGAAATTGACCAACCTGGCGTGATTTGGGAAGCAGCGGGTCTTCGTTGAAACCGCCCCAGGGAAAGACCACGACCTTGTCCTGTCCCAGTCCCTGTTCGGCCAGGTAGCTGGTGAGCAGTTTTGCCCGTTGCAGCCCAAGCTGGCGGTTTGCCTCTTTATCAGCGAGTTCGTTTGAGAATAAAACAATCTCTGCCTTGCCAGAGTTTTCCTTGATGGCGGTGATGAGTTGTGCCAGTTTTTCAGGGGCCGCAAGGCGGTTTTCTTTGGGAACAAAGATTTTTGCATTCAGAAGATTTTTGCTATATTGCTGCTGGTAGTCGGTGGCCAGATCGGTGAAACGTATCCGCAGGATATTATGGCCCTTGGGGGCATCGCTGTTGGCAAACACAAAGATACCTTTTTCGTTTATCTGGTTGCGTTGCAGAATACGTTTCAGGTTATAGGCCCGTTGCAGCGACAGGGCATAATTTTGGGTCTCATTATCATACTCATTACTGCTCACAGTAATATAGAGCGGAGTTTTGGTGCTGTACGAGCGGGCCTGGGCGACCAGATCACGCATCATCTTGTTGTTCAGGGTTTTACTGAGTTGCAGACTTCCGGCGACAAAGGCATCAAAATTAAACCGGGTAGAGACGTTTAATTCCAGCGGGGTTTCTTTCAGGGAGCCAGTTGTTTCAATGACTTGTTCTTTTACTGCGCTGGGCAGGGTGTTTTTCTGATAGATATAACCGCTGTTATAGCTTTTACTGATACCCAGGGAGTTCACCGCATCCTGGGCCTTGCTGTTGACACTGACATCGCTCTGGTCAGCAACGCCATCCTTGTCAAAATCATGGTTCAGGGGCAGGACATCGCTGCTCAATGGAACATAGTTCGGGTCCTGTTCGAGCATGGCCTGAACCATTGGGTTGAGCAGACCAAGTTTTGTGAGCAGTACACCTTCCGAGAGCAGGATCTTGTATTTTTCCATTTCTCTGGAATAGAACGCATCAATGAGCTGCTCGTTGACATACTGGTTCTCGTTTTGGGCGTTTAATATGTTAATCAGGGTCTGACGGCCCAAAACAAATTCCTCTTTATACGATTCCAGAGAGCGGCGGGTGAAATAAAGGTTTTTCTTGAGAACACCGATCTGTTCGGTAAGCAGTTTATGAGCGGCCCAGGAAAGCTGAATGTCGTTGAGCAGGGTGCGGCGTACCTGGTAGCCTTTTTGCTGTTCCTTATGGACATCGCTGACTGCGGCCTGTACTCTATGGGATCTTCCCGCATCAAACAGGGTATGGCGATAACGCAGTGCAACGCTGGCCTCGCTCTCGTAATCATCAGAATTGTCAAACTCATCCTCTATGCTGAGAACACCTTCCAGGGAAAGCCTTCCCAGAGAGGCGGCCTTGATATGATTCCGTTCTTCTTCTTTCTGGGCAATATTATAAAAGGCTTCTCTAAGCAGGGGATGATATTGCACCTGTAAGTCCAGGGCCTCTTTTAATGAACCGGGCAGTTCCTTGATGTCAAGATGAGGCATTGCCATTTCATCGACCGGGGTGAAACGGCCCAGCAGTTTATGCAGGGTATAGAGTGCCCTTTTGTAGTCATTTTGCCGCAGCAGCAAGCGGGACTGGGCCGCAGCCATCCGGCCGCTGATGCGTTCCAGTTCGGAACGCCCCTTTTTGCCCTGGTTGACCTGCATTTCGATGCTGGCCAGAAGGTTCTCGTGGGTTACGACGTTTTGCATCGCCAGCTCGCGCAGCTCATTGTATTTCAGTACGTCAAGATAGGCCACAATGGTATCGTAGGTTACCTGGCTGGCCTCTCCTATGTAGGAATACAGGGCCGAGAGCATACTGTATTTATGGGCAGTTTCAAGAGAGCAGGTCTTGCCCCAGTCAAAGAGAAGCTGGCTGACGGTGAGGCGGGCATCGTAGAAACCGTCGTCATCGGTGGTATATCGTGTGCCGCTGTCCCGATAGGCCTTGTAGCCAATGCCGCCAGAAAAGATGACCTTTGGGAAATAGCCGCCCCGGACATCTTTCTGTTTTGCCAGGGCCGCATTATAGGCCTTTTGTTCTTCCAGAATAACGGGATTGGTGGCGACCACATCCTGAAGCACCTCATCAAGGGTGACCGCCTGGGCATTGCTGGTGATGCCAATCATGCATCCTGCTACGAGGAACTTTACTCCCTGGAAAATCGTTTTTTTCATACTCTCTTTCCCTTTTTAGTTGGTTTAAACGTAGGTTTTTACATACCTTTTTATCGGGCCAGGTGCTGTTAGACCTGACCCGTTTTTTCAGCCTGGTATATACTATCAGGCAATGTTGTAATTCACTCCATCCTCAATTTTCAGATGGGCAGTTCCGTTGTCAAGGACGTTGCATGTAATACCGTCTATGACCTCGGTTCCGCTGGCTGTCCAGCCGTTTTCGAGATTGATGGTATTGTTTTTATGCCGGTGTCGCATGATTATACGGTATCTTCTTTTTCTGATGTGAGAACACGTTGCTGTTCAATCACAGCATCTGCCCTGGCATCTTTTTCCTGCGCTGCTAACCGATTATCTGCATACTCTTGCAAATATCCTCTCAGACTCTTTTTCTGTCTGGCAGCGATATTTCATACGCTTACCTCAGCTTTCCGGGCATTCATCATAATATTCAAAAGCGGCTGAACATATCTCCCTTTACACAGACTGCGGAACAGTCTCATTTACAAGATGAAGAGAGGATATGATTTCCGTGGAGAATTTTTCGGGATTGAAAAGTTTCTCCTTAGTGAGACCCGTTTCTTTTGCAAGCTGGATCATTCCCTTTGCTCTTGCGGCTGTCCGCATAGCATGGGCCAGTTCTTCTGGCCCGGCACTCGCGGCATCAACAAGAAACCGGTGAATCTCTTCATCTGTTTCAAGATATTTTGCAGCGTCAAAAGGCATGGTTTCAAGGGCCATGATTTATTTCTCCATTTGTTTTAGCAATTTCATTGCTTTTGCAATGTCTTTTTTCTGGCTGGATTTATCTCCCCCCAGCAAGGAGAAAAATAATCGTACCATCCTTAAATGTATAATACATGCGGTAGCCGGAACCAAAGAAAAAACGTAGCTCAAAGAGGTTGTCGGCAAGCTGTTTATAGTCTCCAAAAGAGCCAACAGCCAGCGAATCAATGCGTCGGGCAATCCTTGCCCGTATTGTTTTGTCTTTCAGAGATGTGAGCCATTTACTAAACTCTTTTGTTTCTCTGACCGTGTATTTCATCTGGGAATCGTCCCAATCAGGATACTAAAAATCGACCATACTTTCCCTTTACAATTCTGGCATTTTTTCCTTGCCTTTATCCCGTGACACCATACCTATGGATACAATCGAAGTATGGTGTCCCGGAACGGGATTACGCAATGTTGTAATTCACTCCATCCTCAATTTTCAGATGGGCATTTCCGTTGTCAAGAACGTTGTAGGTAACACCGCCTATGACTTCGGTTGAGGGGGTAGCATCTGCCCAGCCGCTTTCGAGATTGACCATATCGCTGCCAACGTCTCCGTTGATGATGAGGGTGTTGTCGCCATCGGTCATGTTTGTCACACTGCTGGCATTCAGGGTGATCTCCTGCTGGCCATGTCCGTCGAGGTCAATGATTTCCATGTTGAGCAGCTGCACTCCAGGCGATGTGAAATCCACATTGCTTTGGCCTACGACCAGGGTATCTTCTCCGGCACCGCCATCCTGCTGGGCGGCGTTCGTGTTCAGGATAATGGTATCGTCGCCTGATCCGGGGGCCAGACCTCCACCGACAATGACCTGGAAGTCGGCAGAAATATCCGTTGATGCTGCATTGTTCGCCGTTTCCACTGTGTGGGCGAACACTGTCACCGTGGCGTTTATGTTGTGCGATGAGGTAAATGTCAGATTTCCCAGTTCCTCATATCCAAGGTCTGTAATGGTATAGGTATCCGTATCCCAGTCGTAGACCGCTGTACCGGCACTGAATGTAACGCTATTGCCGACACCAAAACCCGTGAATGTCACCGTGGCGGTTTCAGAACCGTCGGTATCATTCATGGTCGGGTTGAGATTGATGGCGACAGCAGTGCCTGCCGTTCCCACGCTGTCGGTAGGGTCGATGCTCAAACCATCAACCACAGGAACGATCTCCAGATCGAAAGTTACGGCATCGGCACGAGGGGTTTGTCCCGCTTCGCCAGAGAACACAGTGAGTTCCACGTTTGCAGTGGTACCGCTTACATTTTCTGGTGCCTGTACCGCAATATATGCGGGGAGATTTCCCTGGGCATCAAGGGGCAGTTCCCAGGTACCATCACCGATATTGTTGGCCATCGGAGCATTTGCATCGTTACCGGCAAAGACGATATAGTTCCCGGGTACGTTGGACAGGACGGCCGACACTGCTGTCTCCGAGCCATCAATGTCAGACAGCCCCATGCCCCCAACCAGAATCTGCACCCTGGTGTCCTCATCTCCTGAAGCATTTGCCACAGTCACATCGTAGCCGCTGTTTTCAGCAGTGATGGCCACAGTCTGATCCTCCGTAGCAACAAGAGAATCCGATGCCCCTGTTTCCGAGGAGACTACATGGGCTGTGATTTTCACATCACCTGACGCGTGAGCAGCAGGGGTATAGACAAGTGATACCTGCCCTGAACCCTGGTTGCCTGACACTGTAACGTTATTGATCACGTAATAATAGCCGTTAGCAAGGCCGGGAACACCGTTTACGAAACTTTGAGAGATCACAGAGCCTCCGTAGGTGAGGGAACCGTTTTCTACCAAGTCAGACTCGTCAATCTGGATGTAGAGCTCGTCACCGATGACGGCTGCATTTTGTCCGTCAGCAGGGTTCGACAGGTCAATGGTGATGTTCACATCCTCTCCCTCATCCACTCCCGATGCATTTATGCCGATGGTAAATTCATCTGTGGCCGGAGTGAAGTCGTTCGGTGCCACATTTTGCACTCCGGCGGTGTTATGGGTCCCGGAGACTGTGTACGAGGTAATCTGGGCATCGAACGTGAAGTTGGAGCCGTCGTTGTTTTCGTTCCAGTTTTCAGGAGGTGTTATCTTGATAGTGCTCGTCAGTTGATCAAGTGCTGCCTGATCTCCCTGGTACGAGGCTGTCCAGACAGTCTCTCCATTGACGGTGGTAGGGGTCATGCCCTCGACCTCTGTTCCTGCGGGAAGTCCCGAGATGGTGATGGAGAACCGCGACGCTGGATCAGGGAGTGGTACGTTATTGTCGATGGTAAAGTTTACCATCTCACCCAGGGTGATCTCCTCGTCCTCGACAATGGTAAAATTCCTGGCCGTGGCCGTTACCAGTGCCGGGTCGTAGGGGTTTTGACCACTTCCCATAGCCTCAGTCACCAGCTTCCATTCTGCGACGGAGGATTCCTGGTTCAGGGCGGTGCCGTCCTTGCTGTAGGCTGTGACCGTGAGGTCGTATTCATGCTGCACTGTAAAAAGTCCCGCCTCTTTATCCAGAGTGAATTGCAGTGTTCTGGTCACATCGGCTGAGTCGAATTCTCCGTTTGATACCGGCACTATCCATCGGCCAGTGAAATCATCGGGCCCGCCTCCGGGGTTATGACCTGCGTAGGTACCGCCTGCAATGGATACTCCGGCAGGTACTCCATCAACAATAAAATACTCAAGCTGTTCGCTGCCATCGGCATCAGCAGTTTGTCCGGTGGCGTTGAGATCATTCTGTTGGGTTACCGTAACGTCAAAGGAGAAAGTTGTATTGCCAGAAGCAGTGACAGTTGTTCCCGAGACAGAGGAATTGTTGTCGGTCGCGAAGTTTCCAAGATTCGTTGCCGTTTCATCGGTAACCGGGTCAAGATGGAGGGTGTAGGAGGCATCCTTCTGTTCTGTCTCCGCAGGTAAACCGTTGTGGCCGGGGTCGCCTACCTCATACTTGATGTCAAAGGTGAAAGCACCGTCTTTATTGGCGGGACCCTGGGCATAGATGTTTCCAAGATCGCCCTGTGCCACCTTGTACCAGCCGTTATCCTCGGTGAGTGCAGGCCCTCCGGCACCCTTGGTAAACGTGACACCTGCGTTGTCTGCACTTACTTTATTGATCCACACCGAACTGATTTGCTCGTCCGTGTCGCCGTTTTGAGGCTGAACATCAAAGTTCAGGTTAACCGGCGAATCTTCATTGCCCGAAGCCGACAGGTTCATTGTTGCCTCCGGGCTGGGGGTAACCGTGAGATTGATAGTGGCTGATGCCGCATCAGGATTGGCAGCCCCGTCGTCTTCTGTGGTTACGACCTTAACCTGCAACGGAATTTTGCCGTTGAAGTTTTCTGGTACAACAACGTTGACCGTACCGTTATCAATGTCAGCCTGTGAAACCATCCATTCCCTGCCAGTATCACTTCCGCCGACAAAGCTGCCGCCTTCGAGATTGAATCCCTCTGGCAGCCCGGAGATAACCAGGGTTACTGTTTCGGAACCGTCGTCTTCGTCGTCGAGTGTGACACCAGTAATGGTGTTTTCGAGAGAGATTTTTCCGGATGCTGCATCGGTGTCCACCTCAGTTACCTCCTTGTCGGCAACAGTGAGGGTGGCACCGTCCGCCACGCCCTGAACCTGTACTGTGAGCTCAAGAGGGGGGTCAGGGAGAGGTTGGCTTGTAACTGTTGTCTGACTACCATCTTCAAAGGTAGCTGTATCCACAGACACCGCTGAGACCTTGAGTGTGAAGTCTACGTTGCTGTCTGGTGGTGGTTTGATTGTTAGTTGCCCCGGCTCGTAATTGTAAATAGTCACCGAAGTTCCTGGTCCAGGATTGAGGTGAAGTCCGTTGTAATAGAGCTCGGCTCCCGGTGGAATATCCTCAATAGTGACCTGAAACGTCTCGTCGGGATCATCGCTGTAGGGCCGGATATCCAGAGGGATATTTGAGTCCTCGTCCCCTCTGGCCTGGGAGATACCCAGGGTTACGAGGTCGGCATCGGGCATTACCTGAAGATTGGTAAGCCATGCCACGCCTGAGGTGGCTTCAACCGTGGCCTGGGTGTCGGGGTCGGTGTCCACGGTATGGGCCTCGACCTTGATCTGGAATTGCCCGGAGGACTGGGGAGGTGCCTTGAACTGCACGGAATCCAGTGCCCCGACGGGGATCTTTACGCCGTTTGTGCCGTCATAGGTTGCGGAGCCGCCATTCCAGGTAAAGGTCGCACCAATGGCATCGACATAGCTGTTGGTATCGGCATCCCAGATCTGGGGACTCAGCAGGGCAAAGGTTTCTTCGTCTGTATCCTGATTTGACCAGCCGTTCTCCAGCTGGAATCCATCGGAGTTCAGGGGAAAGGCTGTGTCCTCTGTGGCAGGGGTGGTGTATGCCATGCCCGGGGTCATTGTCAGGTCTGGTGTTGCGTCGTTGTTGGTTTCTACGCCGATTTTTTCCGCCACAGGAGTAACCGTAATTTGAGCTGTAACAGTGTTTGTTGCGGTCACCGTCTGGGATGCCCCGTTGAGTTGAACCGTGTCTGTGGTCGCAACGCTGAGCGTTATCGAAGCGTCTGCGCTGGAATGAGCGGGTGGAATCGCTGTATAATTTTTATAATTCCCATTGGGAATATCTGCTGGATCGACTTGCGAAACGGTATTTTCGTTATGATCCTTGATTACCCAGCCGGCCGGGATGGTTGTGAACGTAATCCCGGTTATGCTTTCAGTGCCGTCGGTATCGGTAACAACGAGATTTTCCATGAATTTGGCTCCGGTGGTACTGGGAGCATTTCCTCCATCTTCCACCGTCTCGGATGTTACCTCGGCGGGCAGGTCTCCGGCCACAGGGACCACATGGAGATTCAGATACACCGCATCGGACTTTTCTGCTATGGTATGGGTGGAATCGCTGTCGGTATCTTGGGCGACAAGTTCTACCTTGATGCCGTTGATATCGCCGCTGATATGCTCTCCGGCCTGAATATTCAAGTCAGGGAAATCATTTATATTTGTGGAAGTGCTTAAACCTCCGGCATCAAAGGAATGAGAAGACCCTCCGGCAATGGTTACACCGTTCACAACGATATCCGCATTGCCTGGCGCATTGGTAATCTTTATAGATCGCTGTTCTGAACCGTCCGTGTCCTCATAGTTGGCGGAAAGAAGGCCTTTCAGATTTGTTGCCGTATCCTCGGGAAGGTTTATGTCATAGGCATCGGCCTGGGTTGCGTGATCGCTGCCGTCAATTTTCAGGTCAACATTATCGGTTACCGCCTTGACCTCCACATCAATCTGCTGGGTGGCGGTGGCACCGTTCACACCTGCCAGTTTATTGCCGCTGCCATCTACTTCATATTCCGTGGCGGTAAGCGTCAGAGACATCATGTCTTGATGGGCATCCTTTGGCGGCGTGATTTGTAACGCTTCAAATTCCGCCTGGGTCATGGAAAGCGTTGCTGTGCCCGGATTGTTTATATGGTAGTCTGCTACATCGGTAATTTCGATGGTTATCGCAGAACCCGTTGCCGTATAAGTGGAGCCACCATAGGAGAGAACGGCTCCATCCGGCACACCGGAAAGCTCCAGCAAGCCAAGGCGTTCCGGCCAGTCGTCGTCGGTGCCAGCCCCGTTCAGGTCGGTGGCATCGGTGATGGTGGGCAGTTGCCAGTCCGCATCCGTATTCAGCGCAACCGCAGTATCTTCAAATGTCTCTACACTCACATCTCCGCCCATGCCTGGTGCATCGGAGACAGGGTTGACCGTGATGTCCAGGGTGGAATGTCCCACATCTTCTCCGCCGCTTGTGGCTGCATAGGTAATGGTTGGCACCGGGCCGCTATAATTATTTGCGGGGTCAAAGGTATAGCTTCCGTCGGCGTTCAAAACGAGCGTACCAATGGTGGTTCCTCCGCTGGTAACGTTAACCGAGTCTCCTGCGTTGTGGGTTCCAGTCATGCCGGCAATGCTAAAGGTGGTAACAGCCAGCTCTTCCCCGGCATCGGGGTCCTGGGTGGCATTGGCGAAGACATCACCGCTCAGGTTGGTATCCTCGTTGGTCGTAACAGACTCAGCCACCAGACTGCCTGTATCGTTGGTGCCGTTGATGGTGATGGTAATGGTATGGGTGTCGTTATCAACCTCGTTCCCGCCGTTGGCAGTATTGCCCTGGCCGCTGCTGTCCGTGGCCTTGACGGTATAGGTGATGGTAAAGTCCTCGCCCGAAGGAACAAAGTCAAAAGGATAGGTTGTTGTGCCCACCTTTGTCGTAAAGTTCCAGTGAATACCGTTGTCGCTTGTGGTTTGTGTGTTGTCCAGAACCTGAGTGTTGGTAAAGCTCAGCATCTCCATGAGCTTGGCGTTAAACCCTGCTTGATCTCCTCCAAAAGGATAGGGTTCACCACCGAGTATCGCCGTAGCATTGGTGCTTACGCTTGCCACACTCATGGTAACGGTATCCGTGGTATCCTTGTCTGCAATGGACAGGGTTCCGTCGAGGTTGATTTGAGACGACGTTTCATTGTGTGCGGCAGCGTCAGTATCGGTGCCTTTCAGGGAAATCTCCGGTGCGTCATTGGTGCCGGTGACGTTGATGGTCAGGGTGGTGCTTTGGGCGGCCCCATGACTATCCTTTACCGTGTAGGTAAAGGTGTCGGTCTCGCTCTGTCCTTTGGAAAGGCTTTGAATAGCATCCGAAGCGTTGTCGAATTGGTAGGAATAGCTGCCGTCCGCGCCGATTTTGAGGGTTCCGTAGTCTCCGCCAACCTCTGTGCCATTGGCACTGGTGCTTCCAGCGGCAACATTATCGCTGCCAGCGGCAGAGGTACCTTTGGCGATACCGGTCAGGGTAAAGCTATCCCCATCGTCCACATCGGTATCCTGCATCGCAGTGTCCTGAACTCCGTCGTCATGGCCGGTAATGACGTTGCCCTCAACTGGCGCAGAGGTGACATCCTCGGTCACGCTGTTGGTATCTGGCTGAACCTCCGGGGCATCGTTGGTTCCGGTAATGGTGATGGTGACATCATGGGTTGTGGTACCACCGTTTCCATCATCGGCCTTTACCGTGTAGGTAAGCACCACAGTTTCACCTGCCGGGATGGCATTGAAATACTCGGAACCTGAATTGAAGGTCCAGTTCACTCCATGCTCATTCGTTGACTGGGTGCCGTCAAGCCCGCCAGAGACGGTCAACATGGCCGCAAGATCGGCATTGGCAGGCAGGGTTCCGCCGTAGGTTCCACCTGTGGCGACACTGTCCACCGATATGGTAACGTCATCCGAGGTGTCCACATCAGCAATGCTCAGGGTGCCCGAAGCGGTCAGGGTCGTATCCGTTTCAGCAATGGCGGCACTGTCGGTGTCTGTACCAGTTACGGTAATTTCCGGGTCATCGTTGGCCCCGTTGATGGTGATGGTCAGGGTGGTGTGTTTGAGTCCGCCATTGCCGTCAGAGGCCGTGTAGGTAAAGACATCTGTTATGGTGTCACCTACGCCCAGGGCCTGCACAGCAGGGTTTGTATTATCCAGGGCATATTCGTATGTGCCGTTTCCATTGATGGTAACTGTGCCGTAACTACCGGCAACACCAGCAGCAACGGTGCCGGCACTTTCAAGGTCGGCTCCGGTATTTCCCTGAGCCACACCCACCACGTTGAGGGTGTCGTTTTCAACATCCGAATCATTTGTCAGTACATCACCGGCAACAACGGTGGTATCGGCAGTACCATCGTCATGTCCTGCCACATCGGCGGCATCTTCGGTGACGCTGTTGGTATCGGCAACAACCGCTGGATCATCATTCGTTCCGGTGATGGTAACTGTAATCACCTGGGTATCTGTTGCGCCATAGGCATCGGTTACGGTGGCGGTAAAGGTTTCGGTTTGGGTCTCTCCTTCCGTGAGGGCCTGGGTCGCAGCAAGACTGTTGTCCAGGGTATATGTCCACTGCCCGGTATCGGCATCAATGGCAATGCTGCCATAGGTGCCTGAAGTTGTGTCCAAAGACCATGTTGCACCGTGGTTGGGTTCTGTATCAACGGCATCCACATCACTTGACGTTAATGTGCCGGTGGCGGTGTTGGCGGTGGCATCTTCGGTAACAGCACCTGTTGCCGCAGCAGCATCCGAGGTAATCTCCGGTTTGTCATTGGTGCCGTTAATAGTCACGGTAATGGTCTGGGTGGCTGTGGCACCGGCACTGTCTGTTACGGTGGCGGTAAAGGTTTCGGTTTTGCTCTCGCCTTCCTTGAGGGCCTGGGTCGCAGCAAGATCGTTATCCAGGGTGTATGTCCACTGCCCGGTGGTGGCATCAATGGCAATGGAACCGTACTGGCTGGTTCCTGCAACAGACCATGTTTTGGTGTCTCCGGTATCCGGGTCTGTTGCCGTCAGGGTATCGCTTACGGTGGGGGTGCCTGGTACGGGTGTGCCATCGTCCTGATGTCCTGCTTCTGTAACCGTGCCGGTATCATTTCCGGCAGCAATGACCGGCGCATCATTGGCCGCATGGACGGTAATGGTGCTGATGGCAACATTGCTCTCGGAATTGTCATCTTCGACCATCACCTCAATAACACGATCGCTGAGGTCTGGATTGTCGCTGGTGTTACTGAAGGTAACGGCCCGGATAGCGGCTTCAAAATCTTCCAGGGTCGGGGAAGCACCGCCTGCGGGAATAATGGTAAGAATGGTGTCATCGCCGGATGTTGTCTGGTTCACGGTAAACAGGGTCGCATCAATGCCGCTGGTATCCAGCACATCACCGGACTTGGTGTTGGTCAGGGTAATGGTGGCCTTTTCAATGTCATGACCGCCATTGGTATTGATGCCCGCATCGGTATCGGTAATAGGAACCGGGCTGCCATCTTCGGTGAATGTGGCAGTCCAGGCGGTATCCGGGTCGGTAAGTTCTGCCGCTGAATTGAGGTCGATAATGGGCGCACTGTTATCAATAACAGAGAGTTTCAGCAGGGCGGTATCTGTGGCACCATGTTCGTCTGTTATCTCATAGGTGATGTCCGGGACTTCGCCATGGAAATTGCTGTCTGCAACAAATTCGTATGTGCCATCGCTGTTAAGAGTCAGTTCTCCGGTTACTACAGCACCATCCATTATAGTATAAGGAGTACCCACAACAAACGGGCCTGTATTGCCATCCACAGTAAAGCCGGTAACGGTGAGGGTATCGCCATCTACATCCGTGTCGTTGTCCAGCACATTGCCCGTGGCATTTTGCCCGGCTACAGCAACAGGAGAGTCTGCATGGGCCTCCGGGCCGTCGTTACGGCCTACAATGGTAACCGTAACCTCCTTGGTAGCTGTGCCGCCATTGCCGTCATCGACCGTGACAGTATAGACCTGGGTCAGGACTTCCCCTTCCTTGAGATGGTCAATATCGGTATCAGGCACAGTAAATTCCCAGTTGACCTCGCCTGTGGCATTGTCAACGGTGGGAGTAAATGTGCCGACATAACCGCCGGCATTGGGTGTGGCAGTAGCGGTATGGGTGTCGGATGCATTGGCATCGGTAAAGGTGAGGGTGCCTGTTGCGGTATGAACAGCGATATTTTCGACGGGATCATTGTCCACGATTTCCGTAACACTGCCTGTAGTATCGCCGCCGCTGCTAAATACCGGGGCTTCGTTTGGTGGTGGTGGTGGCGGCGGCTCGGTATATCCATTGATGGTTATGGTCAGGGTTGCGGTGGCGGTGCCGCCGTTGCCGTCACTGACCTCGTAGGTGATGGTGTCGGTGAGCGTCTGGCCGCTTTCAAGGCCCGAGACCGCAGGATTGGAGGTGTTGGCAACATAGCTGTATGAGCCGTCCGGGTTCATGGTGATGGTGCCGTATTCAGTCGGTACCGGGCTTGAAGGATCACGGCCATCCACACCGGTAACGGTGAGGGTGTCGTTGTCGACATCACTGTCGTTTCCGAGAACATTGCCGCTGGCTGCGGGATTGTTCTCCGAAACTGTATCGGTATCGGGCAGGGCTTCGGGGGCATCGTTACTGCCGGTGATGGTGACGGTGACCTGCTCGGTGGCGGTGCCGCCGTTGCCGTCGGAAACGGTGATGGTGTAGGTCTGGGTCAGGGTCTCGCCTTCCTTGAGATGATCAAGGGCAGAGTCAGCGACGTTAAATTCCCAGGTGAGCAGCCCGGTTGTCGGATCAAAGGTCGGCGTAAAACTGCCCAGATAACCGCTTTCGTTCGGAGCGGCGATTACGGTGAGGGTATCGTCGGGATCAAGGTCACTGACCTGCAGGGTGCCGGTGGCCGTATGGGTAGTGCTGTTTTCGCCATCGGCTAAATCTGTGATCTCGGTGACATTTCCTGTGAGACCATTACCACTGATGACCGGATCATGGTTTGGCTCAGGTTCGGGTTCCGGCTCAGGTTCGGGTTCCGGCTCTGGCTCAGGTTCCGGCTCTGGCTCTGGTTCGGGTTCCGGCTCAGGTTCGGGTTCCGGCTCTGGCTCAGGTTCCGGCTCAGGTTCGGGTTCCGGCTCTGGTTCGGGTTCCGGCTCTGGTGTCGGTTCCCAGCCTCCGCTGGTTTCTTCTTCTTTTGTTCCAAAATCGTCTTCATTGCCGTTTGCAACGATTCCGATAGGTTCCGTCCCTTCTATCGAATTATCTGAGGATGTTATTGGACGTACCGGATCGTTAAAAAATTCTTGGGGGCCGGCAAAGGCACCGCCACGCAGAAAGCCTGCCCCGGTGTCTTCAGTGTTTCTTGGATCACTTGAGGTGATTCCGAGCTGGGCAAGGCCTGCCTCATCTTTTCCCATGTTCTGGGCATCAAAGAAGCGATAGCCGTTCTCGGGGATGAGATGCAATTCGCCGTCTCGTAAATCGCGAATGATAACAAATCGTTGTGAGGCATCCATGCCTTGTTGAACGGGGGCACCATCGCCTTGCTGGACGGCACTTACCTCATCTCCTTCATAAATAAAATCACCTTCTTTCAAGATGCGAATGTTGCCATTTTCATCAACAGCCTTAAACCTGCCAGCGATGTTTTGTACAATCCCTATTTTCTGTTGCATGGAGTATCTCCTCGTATTATTGCTAGATAAAGAGGCACCTTTATTTAAGAAAAAAAGATACCTTTTATATACATAAAACATTTTTTGTTTTTTGTCTACAAACTATTATCTGTTAGGTTGGTGCAGCTTTATGGATAATTATTAGGTCGTTGATTTATTGTTCCTGTTAAAGGTTAAAATCCCGGTCTTTAAGGCGGGTAGCATTCTGCTAGCAGTTTGTCTATATTGATACCCTATGAGATTTAGTTTTAATAATTTCAGTGTGTTGTGAGTTGGTCGTTGCCGCGATTGTAAAATGTTGTGGTAATTTTGTCCTGGCCCGGGAGAAGACATGTGTTCTTTGAGTCATGTTTTTTGATAAAAACGTTGCTTCCGGTCTTTTCAGGGTGGTATCATATTTTTAAATATAGGCTGTTCTAATAAATTATGGTGTGCTGTATTGGTGTGGTTCTGGGGGCCTTTGCTTCTGGAGAAAAAAATTTTTAGAGTATTACTGGAACAAGGAGGAAATATGCGTACTATTATAGTGGCCGGGATTGTTCTGCTGGTATCTGTGACCGTGGCTCAGGCTCATTCTGTATGGGTGAACGCCTTTATGGCCGAGACTCATCAACCGCCTCATGTCATGGTTTCGTTGGGCTGGGGGCATTCGTTGCCGATGGATGATATTCTGAATTCCCCGAATGGCAGGGTAGAGGTCGAATCTTTTGAGTTGATTGATCCTGCGTTGCAAAAAACAGCGTTACTGCTTCCTGCGGTAAAGCCTGCCGAAAAGGTGGAGGAGACCAGCAACGTGACGGTATATCCCGGTGATCTTGCGGTACAGAAGGTCGCTTTTACCAAGGATGCCACTCCTGGGGTGTATCAGTTTGCGCTTTCGTCAAAACCTAATTTTTATACCCAGTATATCGACACCTCTGGCCGGGAGCGTTTGTTGTTGAAACCGAAGAATCAGGTCAAGGATGCGAAAAAGGTGTTGATGTCAGTAAAATACTCCGCCTTTGCAAAGAGTTATGTCACTCTTGGCTCATGGCAGCCCCCCAAACCGTTGGGACATGGTCTGGAAATTGTGCCGCGCACTGATTTGAGTACGGTACGGGTTGGCGATCTGGTCGAGGTTGATGTGTTATTTTATGGCAAGCCGCTTTCTACCACGGCCCAGAGTCTTGATTTTATTACCGCCCATAGTGCAAGTTTTGGTCAGAGTGATGGTTTTGAACTGTTTTCTTATCTGATGAAGGGACGCGGCCAGTTTCGGGTACAGAGTGCCGGAGAGTGGATTATCAGTGCCAGCCATAAGGAAGATGTTACCGCAAATGGGCCATTACATGATCTGGCGGGCAAGGTTGATCAGGTGTATCATGGCGCAACATTGACTTTCAATGTGAAATAAGCGGCACTTCTTGTTTGCTTTTCTGTTGTCGTATTGTGCGATTGCGGAAAGAGTGCCCTGTGAGACGAGAGTTGTGTCGCAGTGTCTGTGATGCTGCGCACCGGTCTTTTGGTCTTTTTTCTTTTCTATGGATGTTTCTGGGTAATGGCTTTGGTTATTGAAATAAATCAGTTAGGGCATCGTTATCATACCACCCCGATCTATGAAAATCTGAATCTGCATCTTGAGGCGGGGAAGGTCTATGCCCTGCTTGGTAAAAATGGTGTTGGTAAAACCACGTTGATTCAGATTTTGATGGGTTTTCTTCGTCCGGTTTCTGGAGAATGCCGGGTCTTTGGTGAGGTTTCTCACGAGCTTTCTGTCGAGACCAGGAGCCGGATAGGCCTGCTTTTTGAGGGGCATCTTGCCTGGGACTTTTTCTCGATACGAGAGATCGAGCGTTTTTACGCCCCTTTTTACCCTCGATGGGATTCGGCAATCTATTATCGGCTGGTGGATCGTCTTGGGCTGTCGCCAGGGCATCGTATTAAAAATATGTCGTGCGGGCAGCGTTCTCAGGTGGTGCTTGGGTTGATACTTGCCCAGCAGCCGGAATTGTTACTGCTCGATGATTATTCCATTGGTCTTGATGCCGGGTATCGCCGCCTGTTTCTTGATATTATGCGGGAGTTTCAGGCGAACAACGATGCTGGACGGCCCCGGACCACGTTGCTGACCTCCCATGTTATTCAGGATATGGCCCATATTGCCGAAGAGGTAATTTTTCTGGAACGGGGCGGAACCGTGTTGACCACCTCGCTGGCCGATTTTCAGCAGAATTTTCATTGTTATCGCAGTAAAAAAGCGATTTCTGTCGCTGAGCGGCCGTCGCCACGGATAAAAAATGTGGAACAGCATAGTGATTACACAGAGATTTTCAGCTTTGCCTCGTTGCCAGAGGTCGAAGCTGAAGTGGGCTGCTCGCTCGAGGAGCGGCCGATGACATTGGAAGATGCCTTTGTTGGCTATACGGGACGGTATTAATAAATGTTACGGGCTCTTATTGGTAAAGAATGGGTTAAGATCTGGCGGTTCTGGGCATTGCTTGCCCTGGTTAATCTGGGTGTTGCCGTGCAGATGGCCGTTGCAACACGGCGTTTGTTTCTGCTTGATCATCCTGAGGTCGTTTGGTACCGGGTGTTGCAGCTTGGCCAGGTATATTGTGAACAGCTGCGTTTTTTGCCCCTGTTCACCGGTATTCTGGTGGCTCTTTTTCAGTTTCTTCCCGAAATGCAAGGGGGGCGGTTGCGTCTCGGGTTGCATCTTCCGATTACTCCACAGCGTCTCATCTTTTCGTATCTGGGCGTAGGCCTGTTGGCTTTTGCGGCGGCGTTGTTGCCTGCGGCGCTTCTTTTGGCCTGGGTTACCCTGTACTGGTTCCCGCCATTTTGGCCAGCGACGTTGTTTTTCACTGTAGCTCCCTGGGGACTGGCAGGCGTTGCCGGGTATCTTGGCACTGCCCTGGTGCTTCTTGAGCCGGCGTTACGTCTCAAGGCTGCTAATGGGCTGCTGGCTGCGGCGGTCTGTGCCTGGTATCTGCCGCAATATACTCCAGGAGCCTGGCGGCAGGATATCGGTTTTCTTGTGCTGCCTCTAGTGCTGCTGGTTTTTGCGGTATTATACCCAGCCTTTCGTTACCGGTGTCGGAGGGTGGTGTAATGCGTATATTTTCTCGAATTTGTTTTATCGTATTGATTGTTTTGGTGGCTTCTTTTTATCTGCCTCGGTTTTACGAGCAGCTTGTTATTTCGCCGATAGAAAAGACCCATCTTTTTTATTCTCCGGTTGCCGAGGAGTTTATCTATACAGAAAAGATCTCTGGGACGGTACCACCAGAAATGCAGCAGCACGCCGAAGAGCACCATTTGACCTTGGCCTATCGTACCGAGAGTGGCCGTTGGTTGTCTCGTTTGGAGTTTGAGCGACTGCTTCCATTTATTTATTATAAAAATATGGAAATACGTGGTCTGTTGCCGATGCGTATTGCAGGTCGTGACTTTACGAAGATGGAGATGAAAAAGGGACGCCGGGTTTTGGAGGTGCGAGCCCGAGAAATGACCAGGCCACAAACTCGGGTGTATCCGTTATTGGAATCAGAACCGGGGCAGGCTCGGCTGGTTTTTCCCGACGATCGATTTTATAGCAGTGCCGATGGTCTGATCTTTTTTAATGCGGATACTCGTCGTCCCGTTCCTGCTCTTTCAGAGCAATTCAGTGCTGCATTGCGCGAGGTGGGCTGTTCGTTTCCGGTGGTCGAGGTGTTTGGAAAATTCTCGGTGTTAAAACAGCTTGATGAAGGAGCCTTTCTACTCGATAGTGCCGGGCGGCTTTTTCATCTTAAGCGAAAAAAGGGACAGCCCCAGGCCGCTGAGGTGCCGCTTCCTGACGACTTGAAGGTGCGCTATGTAAAGGTCTCTGAGACGAAAAAGCGTGATTATTACGGGCTTGTGGTCGGACAGGGAGGCGAGGTGCTGTTACTGTCGTGTGATCAGTATCGCCTTATTCCTCTGCCTCTGAAAAATTATAATCCCAAGATTATGGATCTGAGACTCTTATTTAACCCGGTGTTTGTTACCGCAACCTTTTCTGATGAAAATAGAATATATGGGGTTGTTATGGATCAGAGTTTTCAGGCTTTTCAAACGATAACCCATTCCATGTCCCGGGCTGAAAAAACTCTCGGAAAACGCATTGCCGAGATCTTGTTTCCCTTTGTCTTAAAAGAAAAAAGGCCAAGCAGTGGTTTCGTTGATCTTCATTTTGTCGCAAGTTTCTGGGGTCTGCTTGGTATTGTCGTTTCTTTACTCGTCTATTTCGTCTGGCAGATGATTGTGCAAAAGAAGATGCCCTCTCGGGCTGGGATCGGAGTTGTTGCGTTGTCTGGGGTGTATGGACTTGTTGCGCTGCTCTTTGTTGAGATTGAGTAGTATTTTGTTTTTCGGGATCAGATATAAAAAATCTCTTGTGTTTCTATCAAACAACACAAGAGATTTTTTTCTTTTGCCTTTTTTCTTTGTTAACGCAACGTTACTGTTTGCTGGTCTGACGGTGTCAGCTCTCTTTCTTTGGTTTTTTAGGCAATAAAAGGAAACTCTATAGCTGACATAACAAATATTATGTGAAGAATTTAAAAAATATTTGACAAGTAATACACTTTCACACATTGTAGTGATTGTTATTACTTTTTTAATACAAAGTATGGAGGTCCCAATGAAGACTGTGCCATTATCATTACGAGTAAAACCAGAAATAAGAGAAGGGCTTAAAATAAGAGCTAAAAATGATAATCGTTCTCTTTCGCAAATGGTAAGCATTGTTTTAGAGAATTTTTTGAATGAAGAAAAAGAAAAAGAACTAGCTTTAAGAATGGCTCTTATTGAAGCAGATAAAGAATTAGAAAAAGGAGAATTTATTTCTAAGGAAGCAATGTGTAACTGGGTTGATTCTTTGGGAACAGATAAAGAATTATCAAGGCCAGAACCTGATATATTTCTTAATAAAAAATAAAAATGAATATTCTATTTTTAGAAAGTAGCAGCATAGATTTTGAATGGTTTATAGATTATTACGAAAATATATTTACACAAGGAAGAAATAAAGCTAAAGCTCAATTCTACTCTGCTATATCTATATTGGAAAGCAATCCATATTCAGGAAAAGCAATCGAAAATACAAAATTTAGGAAAATATCAATTTATAAAATTCCTTTTTCTTTTATTTATACTGTAGATGAAGAAAACAATTTAATAAAAATTGTTAGAATATGGGACAATAGAAGAAAGCCAGCTATATAATATTCTTTACTGGTAACTACTCAACTTTCGAGATTCGATAGATTATATAAATACATATTGGCTGCAGAATAACTACGGCAGATGGGTATGTTTTGTGAAAAAACTGCAGCGGCATTTTTCGATACAATTATGGCTACAGCTTTAAAGCACGTCCAATTTGTCAAAGAACAGTTGATAACGAACAATTGCTAAAGTCGAAAGTTGCGTTTCTTGCTATCTGAGAAAGACGTTTAGGCCGCAGAGGATGCGAGAAAATCTGTGCTGGCTATATATGCCGCATGATAAGACGTTTGAGATATGCGGACGTAAACTCTTTATCGCCAAGTTCCAGGTTTTTCAGCGGCACCTCTGCCCGGGCTGCTTCTTTATGGCCTCCAGCAGAACCAAGAGAACCAAAAGTTCTGGTGGCAAGTTTTCCGGCACTTTTGCGATAGCCGTCACAACGAAAGATTACCACGAGTTTTTCACCGTGAATCCCGGAAACAAAGACCCAGTCTATTTCACCGACATGGTTAAGAAAGTCTGCGATAATAACCAGCACGTCGGGGCTTCTTACTCTTCCTACGTGGCTGTAATAACGCCTTTTTGAATATTTCAGTTCCTGAAGGGCGATGTTGAAATATTTCAGTTCTGAGCGCCGCAGATCTGTGAGTTCGAATTTTCGTACCAGGTTACGGTTGGCGATGTTGAACAGGTATCTGAAGGCGATACCGTCTGCGACCTGGGAACCCTTTTCAAAATTCTGGGTATCGACCTTGATGGCATAGAAAAGGGCAGTGGCAAGAGTCACCGAAGGGCGCATATTTGCGGCACGAAGATATTCGACCATCATCGTGGCAACGGCACCGTAATCGGGACGGATATCGACAAAAGGGACTTCCCAGTCTCCAGAGATCGGATGGTGGTCGATAATCGCCGCAAATTCAAGTTTTTCAAAGCAGGGCAGATGTGAGGGCTGGGAATCGACCATCACGATTTTTGTATAGTCGCCAGTTTTGACGTTGCCCAATCGCTCCAGAGGGATTTTGAGGCGTTCTACCATCGCGACATTGTTCATGCGCCGGATCTCATTGGGGTGGGCGATGGTGACTTGTTTTGTCTTGTAGCGCAGTAGCCGTTTTACCGCCAGGGCACTGGCCAGTGCGTCGGGGTCGGCGTTGATCACGACCAGGACAGTATCTTCTTTATCAAAAACATCCCAGAAGGCCTGTAACCTGTCTTTTGCGGTATTTCGGTAAGAAATTTTTACTGAAGCCTGTTTGCTTTTCGCCTTTTCTTGATTTTTTGCCATTCACGGTAACAGCGGCATATCGTAGATGGAGAGAAATGCCTTTGGGGAGGCTGTTACTCTCACCGAATTCTTTTTTCTCTTTACCAGAGAGCCAATATGCCAACTCCCTCCGCTGAAGTTATGCTCCACAATTTTTGTCCGCCACAGGGAGCAGGGTGACACGGGCCGGGTGTATGATTGAGCGTAGAGAAGGCGGACCCGACCAGTATCGTGAAGAGGCCACTATAGCATATCGGTAAAATGAAAATCAAGAGTCTGGTGCTGGTGTGATGGCTCTGTGGAGACCAGAAAAAGAGACTGGATTGTTTGGACTTGTTTAGCACATAAACAGACGAACAAAATTCGTAGGGGCGGGTTCCATATCCACCCGAAACGGATTCAAACAGGGTAGAAATAGAGTCTGCCCCTACGAAAAATAGCCCACTGATATTTTATGTAATATCAATGGGCTATTTATTATATGGTACACCCGAAGGGATTCGAACCCCTGACACCCAGGTTCGAAGCCTGGTGCTCTATCCAGCTGAGCTACGGGTGCGTATAGGAAAGAATTATGGATCTTTGGAGGTGTTGCGCGCAAAAAAATTCCAAAGAGTGTTGCTTTTTCTACCATAGGTGGCCTGTGGCTGTCAAACCTGATTTTTCTGAGGTGGTTATATTCTTTACATTTCCCCTTTGGGCTGGGATTTTAAGAAGACCATGCTTGATGGTTCGATGTGCAGAGTGATTGCCTCATCGACCTGTGGTGGAGCTGGCTCTAAAGGAAGCTCAAAAACCAACGAATGCTGGCCGGCCATAATGGTGAGGCGGTAGCGGCTGCCAAGAAATTGCCGGATTATGACCTTGCCGCGGAGCATATTGTATTGTTCTGCGGCTGTTGTGGTGAGTGTTGCCCCCTCCGGGCGGAGTAATAATAAGGTTTTGCCGGGCTGGAGGGGCGTATTGTTTTCGCATATACCACAGAAGATTTCGTGTTCGAAGATGCCTTTGGCATTGATGTTTCCAGAGAGAATATTGCCAAGGCCCAGAAAGCGTGCCACCGCTTCGCTTGCCGGGTGGCGGTATAGTTCTTCTGGTTTGGCGATTTGCAGCAGGATACCGTGCTGCATAACGCCGACCCGGTCTGCAACGGTGAAGGCTTCCGTCTGATCGTGGGTGACAAAGATTGCGGTCATTCCGGCTTTTTTCAGAATGGCCCGGATCTCAAGGCTGAGCCGTTCCCGCAGCTCTTTATCCAAAGAGCCGAGAGGTTCATCGAGCAGCAGCAGTTTCGGGTTGGGAGCCAGGCTCCGGGCCAGGGCGACCCGCTGCCGTTCGCCACCGGAAAGTTCACTGACCTGGCGGCGTTCAAAGCCAGTGAGTCCGACAAGTTCCAGGACCTCTTTGATACGTTGTGATCGTTGTTTTTTGTTGCATTTCTGCATTTCCAGGCCAAAGGCGATGTTCGCAGAGACATCTTTATGGGGAAAGAGAGCATATTCCTGAAACATCATGCCAATATTGCGTCGATAGGGAGCAATGCCTGTGAGTGATGTCCCCTGGAAAGAGATTGTTCCCGAACTTTCTGCGGTGAGTCCGGCGAGAAGTCGTAATAATGTGGTTTTTCCTGAGCCTGAAGGGCCGAGGAGACAGAGGATTTCTCCGGGGAGAAGAGAAAAACTTACCTTGCGGAGCAGTTGCTCGCCTTCGTAATAATTTGAGAGATTGTTGACTTCCAGGATATTCATAGCAGTAAAGCTGGGTTTTGATGGAAAAAGTGGCTTATTTCCGAGAGCGTTCAAAGGAGCCAAGCAGTAAAAAACAGCAGCAGGAGACCAGCATCAGGATGGTACTCATCGCCATGGCCTGGCCGTAGTTCATGGCGCCTGGCTGGCCGAGAAAACGAAAAATGGCCACCGGCATTGTCGGCAGATGGGGGCGTACCACAAAGGCCGAGGCCCCGAATTCTCCCATGCTGATAATAAAGGCAAAAATTCCTCCGATAACGACAGCCTTGCGAATCAGTGGCAGGGTAATATGCCGCCAGACATTCCACGGAGAGGCACCAAGCAATGCAGCACTTTCATAGAGGGTGCCTGGTATCTGTTTTAATGAGGGCAGAATGCAGCGCACCACAAAGGGAAAGGCGACCAGGGCGTGGGCTATCGGGACCAGGGCCAGGGAATCGCGAAGATTAAAAGGGGGCCTGCCAAGGCTGATAATATAGCCAAAACCTAAGGTGACTGCCGAGGTGGCAAGAGGCAGCATTACCACCCCTTCCCAGAGCGAAGATTTTTTACGGTCAAGATATGATGAGGAAATGACGCCGAGAATGATTGCGATCAGCATTGCGATAGTGGCAAATCCCAGACTATTGACAATGGCTTCGGCTGGTTTGACCATGAAGACCGATCTGGAATCGGCGGTGGCAAGTGCCTGATAGTATGCCAGGGTAAGACCATCAGTGCCGCTTATGGAACTTAGGAACAGGGCTGCCAATGGAGCACCGAGTAAAAAAAACATTGCAATGAGATTTCCTGCGGCAAAAAGTTGCCGAAACAGCGAATTGAGTGGTGCCTGGCCTCCACTGCCGCCTTCAAAGAATCCGACACTTGCGTTTCTGCTGAGTCGGGCATGAACGAGCATCAGCAGGAAATTGATACCAATCTGAATGATGGACAGTGTTGCTGCCATCGGCAGATTAAAAAGTTGTATGGACTGGCGATAGATTTCGACTTCGATGGTCGCAAAACCAGGGCCGCCGAGGATCAGGATGACACCAAAGCTGGTAAAACAAAAGATAAATACCAGGAGGGACGCTGAGCCGATGGCAGGGGCTAAAAGGGGCAGGGTTATTTTGCGAAAGGTCTGCCAGGGCGAGGCACCAAGCATTGCTGCGGCAGCACGAAGGTCATCCCCCAGGCCGGCCCAGTAGCTGGAGACAATACGTAATACCAGAGAATAGTTGTAGAACACATGGGCCAGCAAAAAGAACCACAGGGTTCCTTCGATTTGAATGGGCGGGGTGCTGAGATCAAAGCAGCGCATCAGGAATTCGTTGGCAATGCCATGACTCCCTAAAAAGGCCCGGAACGCTGCGGCCACCACCACGGTGGGAAGTACAAAAGGAATGGTGAGCAGGGCCTGGAGAATGTTTTTCCCAGGAAAACGGTAGCGAAAAAAAAGATAGGCCCCTGGCAGGGCGGCAGCCACGGTGAGTACGGTGGACAGTGCTGCCTGCCAGGTGGTGAACCAGAGGATTTTACCGTAGGTCTTCTCGCTGAATATCTGCAACAGACCTTGTGTTTCCCAGCCGCTGTCACTGGTAAAGCTGAACTGAAAAATTCTGCCCAGTGGGTAAAAATAAAACAGTGCC
>PDWI01002259.1_pt1 | contig 29272 bp, 25 predicted proteins | sample 1430891 | NCBI WGS metagenome assembly PDWI01 (sample SAMN01162508, study PRJNA174530) | Oral metagenome, whole genome shotgun sequencing project. | biome: Marine environment; feature: Marine mammal; material: Swab sample of the gingival sulcus; isolation source: swab sample of gingival sulcus... | reverse complement strand
CAACGTGCTCACAAGATTGCAGCAATGAAGGCTGCAGCTGAAGAGCGTGCTAAAGAACTTGAAGGCGTTAAGCTTGTTATCGCAGTAAAGACTGGTGCTCAGGGTGCTATCTACGGATCTGTAAACAATATTCAGATTGTAGAAGAACTAGCTAAGAAGGGTATCGAAGTAGATCGTAAGATTGTAGTAGTAAAGGGGGTTAAGGCTCTTGGTAGCTACACTGCTTCTGTTCGTTTCCACAAGGAAGTGAACGTTGAACTACCTTTCGAGGTTGTTTCTGAGAACGAACCAGTTGTAGAGGTTAAAGAAGAGGTAAAGGAAGAAGCTCCAGCTGAAGAAGCATAGTTCTTTCTTATTCTTCAAGAATAAAGAAAAAGGTGATACTCTTTTGGGTATCACCTTTTTCTTTGCACATAAGTCTCTTTTTGGGGACTTTTAGAATTGTTGTATACAAAAAAATGGCTGTCCCTCTCAGAGGGGACAGCCGTTTTAGCTTTATGTTCTTTGGCTTTTGGGCAAAGCCTTCTTTTTTAGCTAAGCAAAGCTTCCATTTCTTCAGCCTTCTCTTCTAGGCATTGAAGGTAACGGAACTGAGCTTTAGTGCGTTGTAAGTTATGCTCTGGGTGATGAACCTTGAAATAGGTATCTCCGTTGATATAGTCAGCAAGGAAACGAACTGTCTGCATATAAGTCATCAAGCGTCCTCCATAAGCAATTAAGCTTCGTTCTACATCTGTTAGGAACTTACCTGCTGTAGAGAGATAACCTTCAACAAAAGCTTTGTAAATCTCCATATTAACGCCAATCTTACTTAAATCAGCTTCGTCTTCAGGAGCAAGGTTTACGCCAGTACGGATAAAGTCGCCCACGTCGCTCAAGATAAACCCTGGCATTGAAGTATCCCAGTCTACCACGCAAAGTACCTTGCCACTCTTATCAAATAGAATATTATCAACCTTTGTGTCGCAGTGGATTGTGCGTTTAGGGAGCTTACCTTCGGCATAAAGCTTTTCTTGGATAAGCATATCCTCACGACGTTTCTCTATTTCGTCAAGAAGATCTTGCACCTTGCTAACACGTCCTACAGGGTCTGCCTCTACAGCCTCAGCTAGTTGTTGCAAACGGAAAGGCATTGAGTGGAAGTTTTCAATTGTGTCGCCCAAAACGCCTTCTGGAATAACAGAAAGCATTTCTTCGAATTGCCCGAATGCTTCTCCTGCATAGCGAGCAGACTCAGGAGAAACTTCAGATAAGTTCATTCCGTCTGGGATGAAGATGCACACACGCCAATAGTTTTCTCCATCAAAGTAATAATTCTGCTCAGGATTAGAACGAAGAGGTAAAAAGTTCAGATACTTACGTTCAATTTCAGGGTCTTTATCTTCCTCCAGACGCTTACGCATTGTTTCAGAGATAACTGCTACGTTGTGCTGTAGCGTATCAATCTTTGGGAAAACGTGGTGGTTGATACGTTGCAAAACCCACTTTTCTACACCTTCTTTGTTTGTAACGGCATAAGTATCATTGATATGACCATTACCGAAAGCACGATACTCCCCAATTAATTCAGGAGCGACGAATTGTTCAATAATCTTCAGCATAATAACTATTCAAGTATTCTTATTTGTATAATTTTTCTATATATTCTATTTTGATAGACTACAAATATAAGGAAATATGTCTATAATTGCGAACTTTTTCTTTATTTTATGCTACTTGTTCTCAAGGAATTGCCTTAAATCTATGTGAAGTACTAAGTATTATATAAAAAAGAGGGAATGTTTAATTGTACATTCCCTCTTTTCTTATATAAGTTATCTTACTTGTTTAGCCTATGAGGCAATCAAGTTAAGTTTTAGTGTTTATTTGCCTCCTTGTGTTTCTCTAGTTGGTGTCTGAGAGCAGAGCAACAAACATCTATAGACTCTTCAAATGTATTCGTAGTCTTTTCGGCAAAAAGCTCTTTACCTTTAATAATCAAGCGTATAGAGGCATCTTTGTTATTGGCTACTTCAGGCTTAATAATCTTTAAGAATACTTCTGCTTCAATAATATCTTCAGAGAAACGAGTTAGTTTATTAACTTTCTTTTCGATAAAAGCTTTTAACTCTTCTTTTGCATCAAAATGCACTGCTTGAATTCTAATTTTCATAACTACTTTTCTTTTTTAGCTCTTGGATGAGCGTTATACAATTTTTTTAGTTGCTCGAAGGAGGTGTGCGTATATTTTACTGTCGTAGAAATAGAGCGATGTCCCATAAGTTCCTTGATTGCTAGAAGGTCTGCTCCTGCGTTGAGCATATCTGTCGCAAAAGAGTGCCTTAGAGCGTGAGCTCCTCGTCGAGAAAGATTAGGAACGACGGACAATGCTTTATGTACGATATGATAAACATCGCCTCCTTTCATAGCCTTACCTTTCAAAGTTACAAAAAAGTTTTCGCAATCTACCAAAATTTCCTGCCTTTTTTCTCGCCAATCTTTAATCATTTCGCTCAGAGAGTCGCCAAACGGAACAATCCTCATTTTATTGCCTTTCCCAAGAACTTTGAGTTGTTTGAGCGAAGTATCTACATTAACGTCGAGTAAATTTGCAAGTTCCGAACGGCGAAGCCCACATTCATAGAGCATTGCGAAGATGAGGCGATTGCGAACAAGTTCGGCTGAGCCTTCCACTCCTTCTAGGAAGTCATACTTGAGGATTTTGTCAATCTCTTCGGTCGGTACATAGACAGGTAAAGGTTTCTCTTGCTTTGGAGGACGAAGTCTGCTGGCAGGGTTTTTCTCCACCCAGTTCTTTTTCTTTAGATACTTATAGAACATCTTCACGGCTGAGAGGCGACGAGCCACGGAAGATGGCTTAAGCCCTCTATTCATTTGCTCCGAGAGCCATGAACGGATAAGGTCTTGGTCGCCTTTGCTTGGCTCAAAACTTTCCTTTAGTCTATGCTCACAATGACGAATGTAATCCTCCAAGTCAGCTTGATAACTAGCACAAGTCATCTCAGAAGCATTCAGCTCCTGCTCTTCGTATTGGATGAAACTTTTAAGATATTCCTCTGCTGTCATTTTTGGGAGTTAAGAATTAAGCGTTCTTGATTGCTCTTTGTCAAACAAATTTCTTTTATATCCCGAAGAGTTTCTTGGCATTAGCTGTCGTTTGCTCAGCGAGAGCTTCGATAGAAGTGTCCCAGAGTTCGGCTAAGAACTGTAGGGTATATTGTAGATGTGCTGGTTCATTCCTCTTGCCTCGCTTGGGGACTGGACTAAGATATGGAGCGTCTGTTTCAATAAGTAAACGTTCTAGAGGAATAGCTTTGATATAGTCTTTCAGCTTACTGTTCTTAAAAGTAACGACTCCATTCAGACCAATGTAGAAGTTCTTAAAGCTTAGCACTTCTTTTAGCTCCTCTTCTGTCCCAGTGAAACTATGAAAAACCCCTCTTAGTTTAGGGGCATTCTCATCTCTCAGTACCTTGAAAGTATCCTCAAATGCGTCACGGGTATGGATGATAATAGGCAAGTCTTGGCTCTTTGCCCATCTTATCTGCTCTCGAAAAGCCTCTATTTGTTCTTCCTTGAAATTTGTATCCCAATAGTAGTCTAAGCCAATCTCTCCGATAGCCACGAAAGGTTCACTGTTAAGTTCAGCTTGCATTGTGCTTAGCACAGCTTGATAATCCTCCTTAACATCTGTCGGATGTAGACCAATCGTTGGGAAAAGTCTATCAGGATAACGTTTGACTAAAGCTAGCATACGGGGATAGCTCTCCAAATCAATGTTGGGGAGTATCATCTGCTCAACACTAGCATCACTGGCACGTTGCATTAAGTCTTCTATGTCATTCTCAAAGTCTTGAGCGTATATATGCGTATGTGAATCTATAACCTGCATTAAGCTAGGCGACTAATAAGTTTGGTAAATAGCTGATGAATAGGTTGTGTTAGCTCTTCGTCTAGATTTAAGTTCTCTAGTAGTTCTCTAGCCTCTTCTGTCAATCGGATAATTTCGCCCTTGGCATAGTCGGCAACATTTACTCTGTCGTAGAGTGTGCGAACGCCTACTATACGTTCTTCTCTAGCTTCTTGTGGCAGTTTCATCAAAGCGTCTAACTTTTCTCGGTCTTCTGCTGAAAGGTTTTCTTTGGCATAGAGCAAGAGCAAAGTTTTCTTTGCATTCATAATGTCGCCACCAATTGGCTTGCCAAAAGTTTTTTCATCTCCATAGACATCTAGGTAGTCGTCTTGTATCTGGAAGGCAAGACCAAGCTTTTGTCCTAGCGTATCAAAAGCTAAAGCTGTTTCATCGCTAGCTCCTCCGACAATAGATCCCATTCGAAGAGATGCTCCTAAGAGAACGGCCGTTTTAAGCCTAATCATTTCAATGTATTCGCCAACTGACACGTCATCACGCTCTTCGAAACTCATATCATACTCTTGTCCTCGGCAAATATCTATTGCCATTTGATTAAAGAGTGGGAAGATTTTGAGTAGAACCTCGGAGTTTTCTAAATCTTCTAAGGCACGATAAGCTTCAATACTCATTACATCTCCTGAGAGGATTGCTGTGTTCTCGCTCCACTTGAGGTATACGGTTTCTTGCCCACGTCTAATGGGGGAGTGATCCATTAGGTCATCGTGTAGGAGGGTGAAGTTGTGGAAGACTTCCAGAGCCGTAGCTACTGGAAGAGCCTTTTGCCAGTTGTCTGTAAATAGTCTTGTAGCTAAACAGCAGAGTAATGGACGTAGACGCTTACCTCCTAAGGCTAGGGTGTAGGCAATTGGCTCGTATAATCCTTTAGGTTCTACTTGATTGAATGCTCTGCTTTGAAGAGCCTCTTCAATAGCTTGGAGCATTTCTTTCTGTATTTCTTGACTCATATTATTTTTGATCTATAATTAAGCGTTAAAAAATTATCGTAAGTATATATCTCGGTCTTGCCAAGCTCGTATACTATAAGTCCTGTTTTTTCGGTGGTTGAGCCTGTCGAAACCTATCGCTATATTGCATCTCCAATACTTATTTTGGCGTTTCGACAGGCTCAACGACCGAAATATTTCTGCAAGACTAAGATATATGATAATTTTTCTTCATTAGTTCCTCTAATGCAAAGATAGAACTAATAAGCTTAAATAAAAAGGCTGTGGAGATTCTCTAAGAGAAAAGCCCACAGCCTTTTTTTTATTGATTTCTTAGTTAGTCCGAAGACTAAGCTTCAGCTTATTGTAAACGGAAGACAACTGGTAGCATAAAACGCTGACGCACTGGCTTACCTTGTTGCTTACCAGGTTTCCACGCTGGCATACTCTTCACTACACGAATTGCCTCTTTGTCTAGAGCTGGGTCTACACCACGTACAACTTTTACTTGAGATGGCTTACCATTTCTCTCTACGACGAAGCTTACGATTACTTTTCCTTGAATACCATTCTCCATCGCAATCTCTGGATACTCAACATTCTTCTTTAGGAATTTCATCAAAGCCCCCATTCCTCCAGGGAATTCACAAGGCTCTTCTACGATTGTGAAGATTTCTTCTGTTTCTTCTTCTTCTGCTGGTGGAGCAGGAGGAGGAAGAGGTTTGTCCTCATCTGTCGAAACGAAAGACATTTCTTTCACTTTCTTGTCATTGTCTACCACCTTGATTTCTTCTGGTAGCTGAACCTCGATTTTCTCTTCGGGTTTAGGCTGTTCTGGTGGTGGTTCTTCTTGCTTCTGGTCTTCGATAATCAGTGCATCTTCGATGTCTGCTTGAGCTAGTGCGTTGGAGTTCACATTCGTGTTAATCGAAGCTGAACGCCACTCAAGAGATACGAAAACGACAGAAATCGCAACCACCAAGCCTAGAAGTAGAGAAAGACCTTTGCCTTGCTCCAAGTCTGCTTTAGGAGATTTCTTAATTTCCATAATCTTAACTTTTTATATTGTTAGTAATAAAAAAATGATCGTTGTTATCTAGCACTTTGTCGCAACAAAATGCACATTATTAGACAAATATAAGCTTTTCAGATTGAATATGCAAGCAAAAGTTTATTCCATCGGTCCTTTATTTTTTTGGGGGGAGGGTAAATAATTCTTGTTAAGAGCTTTATTTTTCGTGTAAATATAACAAATCGGAACGCTCAAAGGGGAGTATTCAAAAAAGATTTTAATAGATTAAACATCAATAACTTACAAACACCCTAATTTTGTTAAAAAAAACTCCCCGATAACTTTTTGAAAAGTCCCGTGATTTTTCGAAAAGTTATCCGTGACTTTTTCTAAAGTATTCCCAGCAAATTTTTCAATTAAGACAAATGCTGTAAATCGGAACTAGAAAAAAAATGGGAAGTATGTGCTTTAGGTTTGTTTCTTTTTTAAGCTTATATCTTTCGGTCGTTGAGCTTGTTGAAACGAACCGATACAGGCAAGAAAACGGACGCTTCGACAAGCTCAGTGACCGAGAAAAACAGATACAAGCCTAAAAAGAATACTTCCGAAAAAATTAAGGGGCTTGTTACTTGTCTTTTATGGAACAACCATTGCACGAGCCACTCGAACAGCCGTCGTCATCAGACTTACCCCAAATCATTTTGTAGAGCTTATAGAGGATATAACCTAGGACAAACAGCCCGATTAAGGCTAGTATTATATATTGTATTGTCATTGTCTTTTTTGTTTTAGAGCGAAGTCTTCATTTATTAAATTAGGAAACTTCCGATTTGGAAGACAAGGAAGCTTAGTAACCAAGCTAAAGCACAAGAAACAATTACGGTGAAAGCTCCCCATTTCCAACTGCCAGACTCCTTGGCAATAGCAATGATTGTTGCCACACAAGGGAAGTATATCAAGACAAAAATCAAGAAGCTAAGTGCTACTAGTGGGGTGAAAGAGGGCGAACCGTCAGAACGCTTTTCTTGGAGAATACGCTTCCTTAGACGAGCTTGAGCCTCCTCGCTGTCGTTGCTATCGCCCGTATAGATGACCCCAAGAGTGCTGACTACAACCTCTTTGGCTGCTAGACCCGAAAGTAGACTAACGCTCATTTTCCAATCAAAACCAAGGGGGCTAAGAACTGGTTCTGCAAATTTGCCCACACGACCAATATAAGATTGCTCTTGTTGCATTTGGCTAAAGTGGGCGTTAAGCTCTTTTGTTTGCTCTTTTTTCTCCTTAGGATTAAGCGAGGAGCTTTCTTCTATTTGTGTGATTTGTTGTTCAACTAGCTCTCTTGCTTCGTCTTGACGGGGGAAGTAACCCAAGAACCAAATGACAATAGAAGCGAAAAGGATAACTGTCCCCATCTTCTGGAGATATTGTTTGGCTCTATTCCACATCTGACGAAGGACAGAGCGAAGTGTCGGCAAACGATAAGGTGGGAGCTCCATAACGAAGGGTACATCTTCGCCGGAGAAGAGCGTATCACGCATAAGTCTTGCACTGATAATCGCCGTTAGAATACCGAAAAGATATAGACCAAAGAGGACTGTGCTAGACGATGAGGGGAACAATGCTCCTGCAATTAGAATGTAGACGGGTAGACGAGCCGAACAGCTCATAAAGGGGACGACAAGCATCGTTATCATTCGGCTCTTACGGCTCTCAATGCTACGTGTTGCCATTACAGCAGGAACGTTGCAACCAAAGCCCATTACTAGGGGGATGAAGCTCTTGCCGTGCAAGCCCATCTTGTGCATTAGTTTATCCATAATAAAGGCAGCACGAGCCATATAACCACTATCTTCGAAGAGTGAGATGAATAGATAGAGGATAAGGATGTTGGGCAAGAAAATAATGACCCCTCCAACTCCAGCAATTATACCATCTACAATCAAATCTCTTATAGGACCTTCGGGGAGGAGCAGACTAACCCATTCGCCTAATGTGCCAACTCCAGTATCAATCCAATCCATTGGAATAGCTCCAAATTCAAATGTCGCATAGAACATTAGATACATCAAGGCAAGGAAGATTGGGAAGCCTAAGAACTTATCGGTTACGATATGGTCAATCTTATCGCTAAGCGTTCCCTCTGTCTGCTGGCGTCGCTTGTAGGTTTCTCTCAAAGCTCCTGTAATAAAGCCATAGCGAGCGTCGGCAATTATTTCTTCCGTATCAACTTCGCCAAGTTCTTCCTTTAGCTTCTTTAGAGCTTCTTCTCTTGCATAGCGAACGGCAGTAGCACGGTCTTCCTTAAGCTTGTCAAGGTAAACCTTATCTCCCTCAAGGCATTTAATGGCAAGATGTCGCACTTGCAGAGGAGAGTATGCTTTGTAGTGCTGACGAATGGGACGGCTTAGTTCTTCTATTGCAGGCTCTAAATGTACGCCGTAATTAAGCTTGAGTGGACGAGCCTTCCCTCGCTCTTCATTGAGCCATTTCTCATCTTTTGCTGAGATAGCCTCATAGAGTGAGATTAATTCATCAAATAAAGCCCCAAGACCTATTCCTGTTCTACAGATGGTTGGTATCATTGGTATACCAAGCAAGGCCGATAGCTTGGGGTAATTGAGCAAATCTTTCTTTCGTTCTAGCTCGTCAAACATATTCAGAGCCGAGATAACGGGCAGTCCCATCTCCTTGAGTTGCAAGCTTAGGTATAGGTTACGCTCTAGGTTACAAGCGTCCAAGACATTAAGTACGATGTCAGGCTTTTGCTCTCCACTTAGATAATCTCGGATGTAAAGTTCCTCTGGACTATAGGGCGATAGGGAATAAGCCCCAGGGAGGTCAATGATTTCTAGGCGATAGTTTTCATAGAGGATATAACCCGTTTTAGCTTCGACAGTAACGCCACTATAGTTCCCGACGTGTTCATTCGCTCCACTAACTTGATTGAAGAGCGAAGTCTTACCACAATTGGGGTTGCCAACTAAAGCAATGCGTATGGGGATAAGTTCGTTTTTGGCTTGATGCCTTGGAGCGAATGCCTCTGTATTGAGCATTCCGTGGTGTGTAGGCTCAATGCCTTTTGCTTGTCTTTTTTCTGCTCTGCTCTCTTGTCCTAGTACCTTAATCTCAATCTGCTGAGCATCAGCTCGACGAAGAGATACATCATAGCCTAAAATCTTGTAATGTATAGGGTCATAGAGAGGTGCATTCTGAACAGATACAATTTCCTTGCCCTGCACAAAACCCATCTCTAAAATACGTTTACGAAACTGTCCATTGCCGTGCACTTTCTGAATAACGGCACGCTGTCCGACTTTTAACTGAGATAAATCCATACGGCAAAGATAGATAATAAGGAGGCTTCAAGAGAAGTATTTCCTCTCTTTTCTATGAAAAATACCTACTAATAGGTATAGCTTTCTAATTTATCGAGAGGATAAGTAAGAAGAGTGCTATTAGGTTATTAAGGAAATGTAAACGGATTGAGAGTAGTATATTTTGGCTATCATAGTAGAGGTAACCGAAGACTAAACCCAACCATAGCCTAGGTAATAAGCCAACTATTGATAGATGTGCGAGGCTAAAAATCAAAGCCGTGATAAGTATCGCTACCATAGGACGAGCAAAGCCAACGAGCATATAGCGTTGGAGCGTAGCTCTAAAAAATAATTCTTCTACAGTGGCTGGTAAGATACAAATGCTGAAAATCTCCACTAGGTAGAAGGGCGAATGCTTACGCAGTAGTCCTTCTACTATTTTGGCTGTTGCGTCTTCAGAGGCAATGCCCCAAGACTTGGGTAATAGCTCGATAATATATTCAGAGAAGACCCCTAGAAGGCTACTGCCTCCCAAGCAAATCCCTAAAAACAAGAGGAAACGTAAGGTGTTAATCTCCCTGAACTTTTTGCTTGCACGTTTGAAGGCTAGAGTTACTGTCCGACGACCATTTTGATACAGAAACATTGGCAATAGAAAGAGTGCCAGTGACTGCACAATCATTGTGATTTGGAAGTATGGAGAGCTGGTGTCTAGTAGATTTATTTTGCCAAAGATATGTATGCCTGCAAGCAAGAGGCTAACCAATAAGAAGGCGACTAGCTCCCAAAGAATAAGTTTGCCCAAATAGGCGAACATTATTTCCCTATTGTTCAGAGGCGAACCTTGCTTTTTCATAATGATTTATTTCTTAATGTTTTTGTTGCTACAGAAACGATTACGAATGTGCTGAGGCGTGTCCCCTAAGTATTTCTTGCAGAATAAGCTTAGGTAACTTGTTGTTGAAAATTCATACTGCTCAGCGATGTCTTTAATTGGGGCTTGAGAGTGGATAATATCTCTAAAGACATAGCGACTACGCTGTAAGGCGAGCCATTTCTGTGGTGGCATTCCAAACTCTGCGAGGAAGCGACGCTTGAGGATAGACTCCGATAGATTCATATACTGAGCAAGTTCTTCTAGAGATATGGGCTTGCCTTTTAGGGCAAAAACTTTTTTTCTAAAACCACTTTCTTTGCAATGGAACTGGCTGATAAAGTCATTAAGCATTGCCCGTGTATACTCTAGGTTTAGTAGACGAAAAAGCTCTTGTAGCTTAAGCTCAAAGAGGAATAAATCCGTATAAGTATAATTTAGATAGTCCTTAACGGCAGAGAACCATTTATGTAAGCCTTCGGAGAAGGGGAGAGAACGAAAATGTACTCGGTCGTTCTCTTTTCCTAAAATTTCGTTCTCGGCATCTTTGCTTGATTGACCAAGTTTATTGGGGCAAGCTCCAAGACATAGGTTAAATGTTGGATGAAAGTTTAGAGCTATTACTTCGATATTTTTGTCTTGGGCATAGACGGAGAAGAGAGCACCCATTGGAATGCTGTAAATATAAGCTCCAGATAGATTTTCGATTGTTTCAACTTCGTTGCCAACGCCAAAGTTTTCACCAAGTACTAAGACAAATTGTTGGCTATCTTCAGAGTGAAATATATGATGTTTCCTTGCTTCGAGTCTGATATATTCAGGAATTTTAATCAGTGAACCTTTTACTAGGTCTAAAGGAGAATGAATCATTCCTGTTTTTTCTTGACCGTCTATGCAACTCAATCTTTTTGCCATAATTCTATCTATAGATTTAACTGTGAACTACAAAGTTACAAAAACAAGTTTATATAAGCGACAAAAAAAGTCTTTTTTCAGAGCAATTCTCTCTTCTGTCCTAAATAAATTTTCTTTTTGAGGTAAAACACTTGTCTAAGGGTGAACTACTTTTCCCCTTCAAGATGAAGGGGTGGACACGAGCCGGTCGCTGAGATGGTCGAGGCGTTGTCGAAACGTACCGTTTTGTGTTTACTTATTATTTCGACGTTTTGACGCTTCGACAGGCTCAGCGACCACAAGCTCAACGACCGAGAAAGGTTTAAAGATTAAATCTAAAAGCGCTACAACTATAGTTTTTCGCCATAAAGGAGAAAGGATAGATAACGATTAGTCTTGATAATCCGTATAATCAGAAGTGTAGGGATAAGTGTCATCATAATTCCTAGAACTCCGACCCAAAACTCCCAAGCAATGATTTGCGTTTTATTGGTAATCGTATTCGTTAGGAACTTACTTAGCCAAGGCAAATGAGGCAAAAAGAAATAATGCGTTAGATAAATTGGCAGAGATTCTCGTCCAAGGTAAGCGATAAAGTTCGTTCCTCTGCTCGCCTTTTCTGAAGCCTTACAAGCGACATAGTAGAAGCTCATCAAGCCAAAAAGAATAATCGGAATGCCTCCTGCAAGGGGAGCATCCCAAGCATACCAAACATATTCTACATATAAAAGTGCCACATAAGTGAAGATTGAAAATGCCCCGAAACGATCATCACGAATAAGTTGCTCTAGCCAAGTATTACGAGCCATCAGATAACCAAAAACAAAGTATTTATATAGCCAAACGACTTTTGGGAATAATAGTTCGATAGGAAGCTCTATCCCTATAGAGAGTAATAATCGAGGGAAAGCAGACAGAGCCACAACGGACAGAGTAAAATAGACGCATTCGCTCTGCCACTTACTCATTAGCTTAGGAACGACATTCTTGAGCAAATTGAAACCTAGTCTAAATAGATAAAAAACAAGGAATAACTCGAACAAAACATAGGTAAACCAATAACGTCCCATATACTCAATCCAAGGCAGTTCAAGGATAAAGCCTTGAGTAAGCCAATGCATTAAGACAGGAAGAAAGAGTAGAGGCAATAGCAGTCTAGAAGCTTTATTTCTCCAATAGCTTACGACACTAGAAAATGACAAATCCAAAGCTTTCGCCGAAAAGTAGCCCGAGATAAAAATAAAGAGTGGCATATGTACGCTAACAAGCAAATTCCACAGAATACTTTTTGTATAAGTTTCAGCATTTGTCAAGTAAAAAATATGCCCTAGAATAACTAGAAGAATAGCTACTCCTTTTAGCAAATCAAACTGCAAATAACGTTGTTTCATTCTAACAATCTATATAATCGTTTATTATTTTCGTTTTACAAAGGTAGTATTTCTTTGGATAAGAAATAATAAGACCCTGATTTAGTTGGCAGATAAAATGTAAATACTTACTTTTGCTAGAAATAAAAGAGGAAAGTCCTATTCCCTTTCCTTCTTTGGATTAAGACAACAAAAATAACATCGTATGTTCATTGTAGAAGCATTAAAAGAATTATTTGATTTCTCGACGTTCAACCTTGATGAGATTGGGCGTTCATTCTTCCCTCTATTCTTTACTATAGATATTTTGGGTTGTATCCCAATTATCTTATCGCTCAAAGCTCGTAAGCAAAAGTTTAATCCTAAACAAGTTGCTATCTATTCTGGCTTGGTCTTGCTTGTTTTCTTGACCCTTGGGGCAAGTCTGCTCAAATTATTAAGTATTGACATCTATTCGTTTGGTGTGGCAGGGGGGATAATCCTCTTCGTAATGGCAGTTGAAATGGTCTTTGGTTTAGAGATTTTCAAAGAAGACAGTCCATCAGCTAATGCAACCTTTGTGCCTCTCGTCTTTCCTCTTTTCGCTGGGGCTGCTGCTTTTACGCTTTTGCTCACGCTTAAGAGCCAAGGTTTAGCACCATTTAACATAGCAATAAGTATTGGTCTAAATATGATTTTTGTTTATCTAGGCTTGATATTCGTGGATACTATTGAGCGTTTTCTTGGGGAGAGTGGAGCGTATATTCTGCGTAAGTTCTTCGGCGTTGTACTACTTGCTCTATCTGTGAAGTTTATTGCTGACGGATTAATTCAAGTTATTGCAACCATCAAGACTGGAGTTGCTCAAGCAATTTCCTTGTAAGGAGTAAAGATACTTTATAACATAAATAAAGTATATGGCGAGCCGTTTTGGTTCGCCATTATTTATATAAAGCAAGCAAACCTAAAGTAGACACTCCCGATTATAAATGTTTTTTCTAAGAACGTTTTTAGAAATCTTAGATGTTTTGTTATTTCACTCCGTGGTGAAATTAATTACACGCCCTTGTGAAAAGTTTTTCACCACGGAGTGTAATAAAAATAATTTGGAAGTATTCATTGATTTTCAAACAAAATAAGATAAAAGTCCTTATTATAGGTATAAAGCTTTATCTTTGTACGTACATTAGGAGAATTATCTCAAGTCAAGAAAATTAAATGAATAAGAAACAAGGAAATAAGGTTAATCTGCCACGCAGATTAAGACCTAATCATAATTATACGGTAGCTCAAGAGGAAATTAAACTTTTGGATTACCTCATCACAGACGCATTAAAAGAAAAAAGTCGTACAACAGTTAAACAACTTTTGCACGATAGATTTATCTCTGTCAATGGGACAGCAACAACAAAGTTTGATTTAGAACTAAAGAAAGGCGATAAGGTTACCTTACACGCTCTGCCTTTGCCTACAGAACTCAACCACCCACTTATCGAAATCCTTTGGCAAGATGATGACTTAGTCCTTTTCTACAAGAAAGTGGGTATCCCAACGGTTTCGAGTGGCGAGGAAAAGGACACTACGGCAATGCAGGTGATTTCAGAACATTTGAAGAAGTTCAACCCTCGTGCTAAGGTCTTCTTGCTCAATCGTATTGACAAGGATAGTTCAGGTTATGTCCTTATGGCTAAGAGCCGTAAGCTTCAAGAAGAGATGACGGAGAACTGGAATAAATACGTCTGTAAGCAAATGTTTACCGTTGCTATTGAGGGCTTTATGCCTGAAGAAGAGGGCATTCTTGAAGCTCCAAAGCCAAAGGAGGTTAAGGATAAACGAGGACGTAAAGTGAGTAATAAAGCTCAAGAGCGTGATACTGCAGGGCGTGCTGAATATCGTGTTCTGCAGACAACAGCAACGGGTTCGCTTGTTTCTCTGACTTTGCTTAGTGGACGTAACAATCGTCTTCGTAAGCAGTTTGCTCAGCAAAAGACTCCAATTATCGGCGATTGGCGTAATGGGTCGGCTTTTGATAAGCTTGGGCGTGTAGCTTTGGATAGTAAGTCTATCGTCTTCAAGCACCCAAAGACTGGCGAATTGCATAGTTTCAATCGTCCTATAGCAGGCGTCTTCCGTCAGTGGCTCAACACCCTCGTCCTCGAGGACTAAGAATGAACAATGATGAGAAAGTATAACCTAGGCTTTATTAAGGACGAAGACCTTTACCAACACGTCTATAATACTGTTAGTCAGTATAGTTTTCAATTAAACTTGAAGGAGTTTAATCGAAATCTTATTGACCCGATTAAGCTTACTTTTGACTCAATTATTTATGAACAAAGTCTGAAGCAAACAGTTGAGAATGAAGTCCTCAGACAACTCGACAAATCAAATACTAATTTGATAGGTTATTTTCATCAGAATATCTTTAATTATTTTTCTGAAGATTGGGTCGTTCCTGAAAAGGGGTATGATATTGAGAACCACAAAGAGCAAATCTATGTAGAGATGAAGAACAAACATAATACAATGAATTCCTCCTCTTCTGCAAAGACTTATATGCGTTTTCAACATACGCTTATTTCAAATCCTAAGGCGAAGTGTTTACTTGTAGAAGTTATTGCAACAAAAAGCCAAAACACACCTTGGGTTATAACACTTGATGGAGTTAAACAAAAGCCTCTTGAGGCGATCCGAAGAGTTTCAATTGATAAATTCTATGAACTTGTAACAGGAGATGCATTCGCATTTAGACAACTTTGTGAAGTTCTTCCTAGGGTTATTAAGGATGTTGTTTCGAATTCGAAAAAGCGACGTAAAACTAATAGTGTTTTCAAAGAGTTAAATGATCTTTCTGAAGATTTACTAACAAGTATTTATTTGCTTTCGTTCCAAAAGTACGAAGGCTTTAATAATTTTAATATTCTAAGGAATGAGTAGTTCTTATCTAACAGATATTGAAGTGTGTAATCTTTTGGACATTCCATTAGATAGACTTGATACTTGGGAGAAGAATGGGACGCTTATTCCTTCTAAAGTTACGGATAATTGTCGCTTCTATGATAAAGAACTTTTGGCATTTAATTATGAAATTGCTGATGAGGTTTTACATTCTAAATGGGAGCAATTTACTCAAATAAAAGCAAATAGACCTTATACTTCTATAGAACTATTTGCAGGAGGAGGAGGAATGGCTCTTGGAATGGAGCAAGCAGGCATAAAACACGTACTACTTAATGAGGTAAATAAAAATGCTTGTGCTACTTTACGGTTTAATCGTCCTAAATGGAATGTATTAGAGAAAGATATTCACAATGTTGATTTTTCAGAGTATAAAGGTCTTGTTGATATTGTAACGGGAGGCTTCCCTTGTCAAGCATTTTCTTCAGCAGGAAAAAAGTTAGGGTTTGAAGATACTCGAGGTACACTATTTTTTGAATTTGCTCGTTGTGTTAAAGAAGTTCAGCCAAAAATTTTCATTGGAGAGAATGTAAAAGGCTTATTTAAGCACGATAAAGGTAAGACCTTGAATACAATTAAAGCCGTTATTGAAGAAATAGGTTATACACTAATAGAGCCACAGATTCTTAAAGCTATTTATTATAAGGTTCCTCAAAAGAGGGAAAGACTTTTTTTGGTAGCTGTGAGGAATGATTTGGCAGAACATATTAGCAAGTTTAGATTTCCGGAGAAATTTAATAAGGTTTTAACACTGAATGATACCTTCAAGCAAGGGGTCTTGTATAAAACAAATGTTCCCCAGAGTGAAGGGGTTAGTTATCCTCAAAGGAAAAAGGAGATAATGGCTAAAGTCCCAGAAGGTGGATATTGGCGAGATTTATCTGATGAATTACAACGAGAGTATATGGGAGGGAGTTATTTCTTAGGAGGAGGAAAAACTGGGCTGGCTCGTCGCCTAGCAATGGATAAGCCCTCACTGACCTTAGTCTGCTCTCCTGCAATGAAGCAGACAGAACGATGTCATCCTCTAGAAACACGACCTCTTACAATACGAGAAAGTGCTAGAATTCAGACCTTCCCTGATAATTGGATTTTTCAAGGAGCAAAGGGAGAGCAATACAAACAAATAGGGAATGCAGTGCCTGTTAATTTAGCCTATGCAATGGGACTTAGTTTAGTTGACTTTCTTAATAAGGTAGAGAGTTCCAATCAACGAACAGAAATAGATAAACACCCGAAATTAGGAGCAACTTATGTTGCAATATAAGTGCAGAATATAAACGTAAGAATTAGTAAATAAGTTGAATGATGAAAGTAGTAAGTAAATTTTTGAGCCTCTTTGTTGGCTTAATGATTATCTCTATGAACTTGGGCAAGGCTACAGCCCAAATGGTAAACGTAAGCGATGCCATTCAATGGCAGAAAGAGGTTAAACAGGTTAGCGATAGCGAATTTGATGTCCTCTTTACGGCAACGATTGGCGATGGTTGGCACCTCTATGGAACGGAAATTCCTGAAGGGGGGCCTCAAAAGACGGAACTAAACTTTGACAAGCTTGAGGGCGTTGAACTTGTTGGTTCGCTGAAAGCCACAAGCGAAGCCATTACGAGGTATGATGATATGTTTGAGATGACAATCACTTACTTTGAACATAAGGCAAACTTCGTACAACGCTTCAAAATCACAAAGCCGAACTATCAATTGGAGGCTTATGTGCGTTATATGATTTGTAATGATGGACAATGCCTACCTCCAACGAATTTTGAGTTTAGTCTTCAAGGGAAAGGAGCTGTCACTCCTTCAGCAGAAAACCAAGCTCCAGCTACAGATATGCAAAGCAATCAGCTTGCTATTGCTCAAGACGGAGCAATAGCTGAATCAGAAACTCCTGTTTCCGAGCTTTGGACGCCTGTGATTGATGAACTAAAAGACCTCGGCGACAGCAATCAAAATCAAACAAGTTCATCTTTACTAATGATATTCATTTATGGACTTCTTGGAGGGTTTGTTGCCTTGCTTACACCTTGTGTTTGGCCAATGATTCCAATGACTGTGAGCTTCTTCCTTAAACGTACCAATGACAGAAAGAAAGCCATTGCTGACGCTCTCACTTATGGTCTATCAATTATTGTAATCTACCTAGTTCTAGGTCTTGCCGTAACGGGAATTTTTGGAGCGAGTGTCCTAAACGACTTAGCGACAAATGCAGTCTTTAATATCATTTTCTTCTTCCTACTAGTCTTCTTTGCTGTTTCATTCTTTGGAGCATTTGAGCTTGTTTTGCCAGCATCGTGGACAAACAAAATGGACGAAAAAGCAGATAGCACAACGGGACTATTGAGTATCCTCTTTATGGCATTTACCTTGGTGCTTGTATCATTTTCTTGTACGGGTCCTATTATCGGGACATTACTTGTTGAGGCAGCAACTAAGGGGAGCATTCTAGCTCCTGCAATAGGGATGTTTGGCTTTGCTCTTGCTCTTGCCTTACCTTTTGCTCTTTTCGCAGTCTTCCCTAATATGCTTCAGTCAATGCCTAAGAGTGGTGGTTGGTTGAACTCGGTAAAGGTTGTGCTTGCCTTCCTAGAGCTTGCCCTTGCTTTTAAGTTCCTTTCTGTAGCAGACCTTGCTTATGGTTGGCGTTTGCTTGATAGGGAAACTTTCGTCGCTATTTGGATTGTAATTTTTGCTTTGCTTGGACTTTACCTACTTGGCAAACTCCGTTTCTCTCACGATACGCCAAAGGAACATACATCTGTAACCGGCTTATTCCTAGCAATTATCTCACTCTCTTTTGCAGTCTATATGGTTCCTGGGCTATGGGGAGCACCTCTTCGTGCGATTAGTGCTTTTGCACCACCTCTTACAACTCAAGACTTCAACCTATATGACGGAAGCATTCATGCCGAGTTTGATGACTATGAGGCAGGAATGGCTTACGCTAAGCAAAATAACAAACCTGTTCTTGTGGACTTCTCTGGTTTTGGCTGTGTAAACTGCCGTAAGATGGAGGCTTCTGTTTGGACAAATGCTGAGGTTAAAGATATGCTAGAGAAAGATTATGTGCTTATTACACTAATGGTTGATGATAAGACTAAACTAGCTGAACCTATTGTCGTTCAAGAGAATGGACAGGAAGTTAAGCTTAGAACCATTGGGGATAAGTGGAGCTACTTGCAGAGAAGTAAGTTTGGAGCTAATGCACAACCTTTCTACGTTGCCCTAGACCACGCAGGGAAGCCTCTGACTCCTTCACGAGCATACAACGAAAATGTGCCTGAATATATCAAGTTTCTCAAGGGAGGTTTGACTAAGTTTGACGAACAAAAGTAAGTACTTACACCAAAAACTATGCACAGCAAAGCTGAAAAACTCGAAGCCTTCTCTCGTCTGCTAGACCTAATGGATACACTAAGGGCAGAATGTCCTTGGGATAGGAAGCAGACGAAAGAAAGCATTCGTGTCAATACAATTGAGGAAGTTTACGAGCTTTCTGAAGCAATTCTCTCGGACGTGCCGACAGATATTCGTGAAGAGCTTGGGGACGTGCTTCTGCATATCGTCTTCTACAGCAAGATGGCAGAGGAGAAAAGTCATTACGACATTGCAGACGTTTGCAATGCTCTATGCGATAAGATGATTGCTCGCCACCCTCATATCTACGGAGATGTGAAGGCTGAGGATAGCGAAACAGTTCTGAAGAATTGGGCAACACTTAAGATGAAAGAGAAAGAAGGTACGGAGCAAGGCGTACTATCAGGCGTACCGAAGGGGCTACCTTCTCTGATTAAGTCCTACCGAATGCAGGACAAAGCTCGTGGTGTTGGCTTTGATTGGGAAAATCCAGAAGATGCGTGGGAGAAGTTTGCCGAAGAGCAGAGCGAAGTGCGTGAGGCGATTAGGCAGAATGACAAGGAAGAGATTGAAGAGGAATTTGGAGATTTACTCTTTAGTCTCATTAACGTTGCTCGCCTTTATAAGGTAAACCCCGACACGGCTCTGGAGAAAACTAATCAGAAGTTCCTTCGTCGCTTTAATTACCTTGAGGAAAAAGCTCGTGAAAATGGGCAAGAACTCACAGAGATGAGCCTTGAAGAAATGGATAAGTATTGGGACGAAGCCAAGGCAAAAGGCTTGTAACTTTGCTTAAACTTTAGCAGATGACACGGCAAGGACAAATAAAAGGACAGACGAAGCACGATACAAAAGCTTTAATCAAGCTTTTAAGTTCTAACATTGCTGTACAGAGCTTAGCTTTTCTGCTTCTGCCACTCCTCGGGAGGCTCTATACCAAGGCAGACTACGGTATCCTTGGTATGCTGATGAGTGCCGTTGGGGTACTAACGATATTAGCAAATGGACGCTATGACCAAGCGACTTTTGTTTCGCACGAGCGAGGCAAAGGTCGCTTCATACTTTTAGAAGCCTTAGGTCTATCTATCAATCTGAGCCTTACGTTAATCACGACCTTGCTTTGCTTTGTCCTACCACCGTTCTTAGTAGGTACGGGTTATGCCGATACCATTCCCTTCTTATTTATTATTCCTCTTACGACCTTTACTTCAGCACTCTTCTCAATGTTTGCAGCACAAGCAAATGTTAGGGGGGCATATACTCGTCTAAGTATTGCCCAAGGTCTACAAGGCATCATCAATAACCTCTCGAAAGTTGGTTTAGGCTTCCTCTCTATGGGGGTATGGGGCTTTGCTATTGCTTTTAATTTTGCACAAGCTATTGCCATTTCTATTATCTCTAGACCGAAGCATTTACTTTCATCACTTAAGCACATTACACGTCATCGCTTGCGTGTCGTTGCTTGGTATTATCGAGCCTTCCCAATGTTTACTATTGGGCAAGCAACGGTAGAGATGATGATGGGCAACCTCTTAATAATGTTCTTACCACGTTTCTACGAGGTAGATAAGATTGGAATGCTCACAATGCTCTTTATGATTACTCGCCGTCCAATACAAGTTTTCAGCGATAGCATTAGTCGTGTTTATGGGCGTCGTTTCGTCGAAGCTCGAGAGAAAGGGCAGAGGTTCTTACCCCAAATGCTAAGACTTTTAGGGGTGATTACTCTAGGAGCTATTGTAGTTCAGTTTATCATTCCATATTTCATTGAAGATATGGTTGCTTGGGTCATTGGCGAACAGTGGCGAGGTCTAGGGAAGATTATCATTACAATGTTGCCTTACTTGCTGATGATGTCAGGTGTTTACATTTTTAATTTCGTGCCTGATGTTCTCTCTAAGCAGAAAAACTTCCTCTTCGTTCAGACGACACGTTTTCTATTTCACCTTTTGATTGTTTTATTCGTTCCTGCCTATTTTGACTTTAAGGGTTTCCTCTTTTTCTACTACGTCTTAATGGCAACGGAACTATTCCTCTTAATTTGTTGGTTTGCTTTCCTCATCCATCGCTCGGATAAGGAAACTTCAAAATAAAACCTAGTACTAAGATATAAAAACAGCTACTGCCAAAGAAAAAGGCAGTAGCTGTTTTTTTTAATACATCGAAGAAGCTAGCTTGGTCTTTTCACTTGTTTGAAAAGGCGTTCCAAATCTTTTCGCTCTTTGCTAGGGTAATTGCCTTGGTCAATGAGCTTTTGGATATAGGCTTTGCGTTTGCCTAGCGAAGGGTGCGTCTGAATAATCTCGGGTATATCAAAACTTTCTTCCTCCAAATGATTGAATAAGTCTATCATTCCTTTCGGATCAAGCTTATTGGCAATGAGCGTCTGCAAACCAAGTTCATCAGCCTCTTGCTCAAAACCTCTTGAATAAGCTAAGGTGTTTAGCGTGTGAGCGTTCTCTGCTAGCACTGCCATCACACCATTAATATCGGAGAAAATAATGGAAACAAAGAGATAAGACGATAGATTGCGAGCGAGCATCTGCACCGAATGACGCTGACTTACGTGAGCCGTTTCGTGAGCAAGCAAGGCAACAAGTTCATCGGCACTTGAGATCTTATCTAAGATAGCCGTATAAACTACAACCTGTCCATTAGGAAGGGCAAAGGCATTAACATCATCAGACTTAACGACCATAAAGTTTAGACGCTCCTTATTCGGCAGGTTAAGCTTCGCAACAAATTGCTCAAGAGCCTTGCTTCTCTGCTCATCGACTTCGTTCTCCTGCAAGAAAGTCTTCATAAACTCCTCTCCGAGATAGCTATCAAAGCTATCCGGCAATAGCCTCGCCGTCTTTTCTGCTAGAGGGGGAAGTAAATAGATATAAGCACAGACAGCTCCCACAAGTAGAGCTAAAGCAAGCACTATAATCTTAGAGAAACCTAAATTAAGTAAACGGCTATGAATATCTACTCTTTTGTTGGCTTTCATCACGGCATAGAACTCTTCTCGAAAAAACTCATCTTCGACCTGAAGGAAAGCTCCCGAAAACTCTTGATTGCGTATCTCAAGATATGCTCCATAGCCCTCAAACTCCAAATCCTTGAAGTCCCAAAGCAGATGCTCTCCGTCTGCACATTGCAGACAGAGAGCATTCATATATTCATCAATAAGCAGTGTTACCCTTTGTTCTCTGGACGTCTGTCCGTCAAAGTAAACAGCTTGAACTTGACTATTCATCTTATTTTAGATTGCACTCATATCAAAGAAGTCCAAAGCATCTTCTCCAAAGGCACTCTTATACTCTTCTTCGGTTTGATGAACTTCTTCGAAGTTAATATCTCCTTCCATTTGTACACTTTTCCAAATAAAGCGATACACACGCATTTCAGCCCAAGCACTCCCCAAGCCAAGCGTAAAAATAACGATCAATAAGTTACCCATTACTAGTCGGAAAATGTCGCCTGCAGTTGCCGTAGAATAGCAACGAACTTGCTTTTCTCCCTTGCTCATTGAGATACAATTCACGTAATAGTTGAACATATCTCTTTCCCACCAAAAGATATAAATCCCAAGAGTTACAAGCGTTAGCAGATAACCTTTCAGAACGATAAAGAAGTAATCTGTACCATTACTGCTATTCTCAAACTCTACATCTCCGTAGCGAATATGCTCGTGCGTATAACGACGAATATGCATAGACATCCAAGCCCCATAGATACCAAAAGTAATGATTGACAAGAATAAATCTTTGAAATAGTTTTTGATAAGCGTATTTCTATCACCTCTATAGCCAAAGCGAACACCTCTATAGCTTGTACGGCTAAGCATATAGCTCATACTCCCGTGAATAGCAAAAGGGATAATGGCTAGTAAGGCAAGATAAATAAAGATAATGCCCAATGAGGGGTGAATAAAGTGAGAGATAAGCCCCATAACAAAGAAGAGAGCTACAAACATTAGAATGAGCTGAATAAAGCCTTTGAATAGCTCTTTCCCTGTCCCCGAGAAGTGAAAACGCTGATTGTTTAGTGCTGTTTGCCCCCAAACATAACGCAAAGTCTTAGCTTTTGCCCAAGGGTAATAAAAACCTAATGTAACGATACACAGCAACCAATTGACAATCATAATGCCAAAATATTCTGATCCTTTACCAAAGAACTCAAATTTATAGTCTTGAGAACGACTCTCATTTATAGGAATAAATGGCTCCATAAATTAAATAATAACTTTTTGCCTCCACTTTTTATGGGCTTTCGGCTTCTCCCAATCGTTTTACTTTTATTATGATGAAGCTCTTATCGCTCCCCTCTAAAAAGCAAAAATAAAATAAAAATTTGTTATTTGAGCACTTAATCTCAAATATTCTGCTCCTTTCTCCCTCTTGGACAAAAGACTAGCCCCTAAAGAAAGCACTTGGACAATACGGGAATATAAAGTATTTTTGTAATCAGTAACTATCAAACTTATTTACACAATGATGAACGAAAATCAAAGTACAACAAAGCTTCAATGGGGCAAAGCTATAGCCTCATTCTTAATCGTCCTCTTGACAATGCCCTTAGGACATACGACAATGATACTGATGGAGCATTTACTCTCCAAGAGTGTCCTACCAACAGTTGCCTTCTTTATGGGATTTATTGGCTTTATAATGGTGGTCATCGGTGTCTTTGCCAGAACAGATATTCGACAGACACTTTGGGGTTTGTTTGGAGGCTTGCTCTTCTGGACTGGCTGGGTCGAGTTTCTCTTCCAGTACTATGCCCAACGCTATGGCACACAAGCAGAAATTATTAACGGGGAGGTGGTTACCAAACCCGAATATCTTATCTTGCCTGCAACCTTCGGGCTGTGGATGATGTTTATGCTTATCTATATGTTTAGCGTTAGGTCTGGCTGTAATTTCTTCAACTACTTGCAGAAGTTCTTCTTCCGTTCCCAAAGACCAAAGATTGTAGCACGCCCTATGACTAGGCACACGAGTATCGTAACCTTTATGCAACTGAATATGATGCTCTGGACAAGCTACCTTTTGCTAATGTTCTGCTATGACCCACGCTTTATTGGCGATAGTAGTCCCATCACCTTCTTAGTCGGCTTACTTTGCTTCATTGGTTCGCTCTTTATCTTCAAAAAGCAATTGTATATTAAGGCTTGGGGGGCAAATATCCGAATGGCAATCGCAACGGTAATTGTCTTTTGGGTACCTGTTGAAATCCTCGGACGCAATAACTTCCTAAAGGAGTTTTGGGTCGAACCTCTAGAACATATTACAGAGATGAGTTTCATTGCCATAGCTTTCCTCTCTATGGTTGCGTGGTTAATCTGGACAATTCGCAAGAAATAAACGCAATCTACCAAAAAGCATTTCAAGCTTAATGTTATTACACTCCGTGGTGAAAAAGTTTTCACCACGGGGTGTAATTTATTTCACCACGGAGTGTAATCAAAACAATTCCTTAAAACAGAAAAAACAAGCCCCTCAACAAAGCCCTTAAACCCTTGTGCTGTAGCCTTTTTTTTTGTATTTTTGTACACAAAATAAAATATCAAAGTTTTAGGAACTCTTACATAAATTATTATAACATAGAAAAATATGAAGAAACTCAGATTACTCATTCTAGTATTAGCACTATTTACAACAAATAGTTTTGGGCAAAGTCCTAGCAATTACGAACAATATGTTGAAGCTCTCAAATCTTCAACACCCAAGGTTCAAGAGCGTGAAAACTCATTAACTCTAAGTTTCAATAACGAAGAATGGAACGTGCAAAAAGGAGATCAAATTTTGATAAATCTACCTCTTTATGGACATAATGACTTCCTATTTATTCAAAAGAAAAAGAGCTGGCTTAGTGCAAAGCTTGTTGGAGCAGTAGCAGAAGTAGTTGCAAGTGGTGCTATTATCGTTGGAGTAAATGCCGATAGTTTTGATACTCTATTAGGAGCAATTAAAGTTTCAGAAACGGCAAATGCTATCGGATATGGGGCAGATGCCTTAGAACGAATTAGCGACTTAACCATTTCAAAAAAAGCAAAGAAACTAGCTGGGAAAGAAGCAATTGTTACAGGTTGGAATGTTAAAGAAGAAGAATATTATCTCTACGTTAAGGTTGGAAAAAAGAAGTACCAAATTAATTTTGTTTCTGCTATCTTAACAGAGGAAATTATCATTCCAAATAAGAAATCATCAGAAGAGGGATAAAGGGCTTTTTATTAAAGCTTAAACAAATAAAAATAGGCTATGGAGTTGAAAGTTACTCCATAGCCTATTTTCTTTCGGAAGTATTCTTTTTAGGCTTGTATCTGTCCTTCTCGGTCGCTGAGCCGTTCCCTGAGCTTGTCGAAGGGGGCGAAGCGTCCGTTTTCTTGCCTGTATCGGGTCGTTTCGACAACGCTTCGACTGGCTCAGCGACCATCTCAACGACCGAAAGATATAAGCTTAAAAAAGAGACAAGCCTAAAGCACATACTTCCCTTTTCTTTTAATCAAGAAGTCTTCTACTCTTTGGGGAGAATGCCGTCACGTTTGAGGAGGGCGTCAATCGTTGGTTCTTGCCCACGGAAGGCTCGATAGAGGACGTCGGCATCTTTTTTGTCGCCTTGCTCAAGGATTTCTTTACGGAAACGCTCGGCAACTTCTTTATTGAAAATGCCTTTTTCCTTAAAGACAGAGAAAGCATCAGCGTCCAAGACTTCCGCCCATTTGTAACCATAATAACCAGCACTATAGCCCCCTGAGAAGATATGTCCGAAGGAAGTACTCATCATCGTTCCCTCGGGAGATGAAGGCAGAAGCAAAGCTTTTTGCCAAGCTTTTTCTTCAAATTCCTTGAGATTAGTGCTGTCTGCTAGAGGCTCTTCAAGCGAATGCCAAGCCATATCTAGGTAGCCAAAGCTCAACTGACGCAGACAAGAATAAGCAGCGAGGAAATGCTTCGCACGCTTCATTCGGTCAATGTATTCCTGTGGTAAAGGCTCGCCTGTCTCATAATGTAGGGCAAAGCTACGCAACCACTCTTCTTGTCCAAGCCAATTCTCCATCAACTGACTAGGCAATTCCACAAAATCTCGTGTAACGCTCGTACCGCTCAACGAAGAGAAGCGACAGCGTGAGAGCATTCCGTGAAGCGAATGTCCGAACTCGTGCAAGAAAGTATTCACTTCGCCTGCCGTAAGAAGAGCAGGGCGTTCTGCCGTAGGAGGCGAAAAATTCATCACAAGCACGATGTGTGGTCTGTGGTCTGTGCCGTCCTTTTCGTGATATTGGTCTTGAAAACTGCTCATCCACGCACCACTTTGTTTGCCTGAACGAGGGAAGAAATCCGTATAAAGTAAAGCAAGATATTCGCCTTTTTCATCGCTAACCTCAAAGACTTTTACATCTTCGTGATAGACAGGAATATCTTTTCTTTCCTTAAACGTAATGCCGTAGAGCGTCGTCGCTAAGCCGAAGACAGCTTCAATCACTTTATTTAGCTCAAAGTAAGGACGAAGCATTTCGTCATCAAGCTCGTAGTTTGCTTTCATAAAGCGTTCAGCCCAATAGCTCCAATCCCAGCTCTGCATCGTCCCCTCAAAACCTTGCTCACGAGCAAAGGCTTCAATCTCAGCGATTTCTTCCTTCGCACGCCCCTTATAAGCCTCCAAAAGTTCGTCAAGCAGTTTGTAAACGTTTTGAGGATTTTTCGCCATACGTTTGTGCAGTGCATAATGAGCAAAAGTTGGATAGGAAAGAAGCTTTGCCTCCTCAAGGCGACCATTTACAAGCCCAAGGATATGCTCTTTGTTGTCAAACTCATCGCCTTTTGCCCCAACGCTCATCTTCGCGAGGTACATCTCTTTACGCAGTTCGCTGTTTGGACAATGTTGCATAAAGGGGAAGTAAGACGGAGCGTTAAGGTCAAAAAGATGGCCGTCTTTATCCTCTTGCTTAGCCAGTTGCTTTGCAAGGTTAAGACTACTCTCTGGCATTCCTTTAACGTCCGCTTCATCTGTGATGTGTAAGCGGAAACGCTTTTGGTCTTTAAGGGTATTCTGCCCATAAAGCAGACTATGACGGCTAAGCTTTTGACTCAATTCCTCAAGTCTTTTCTTACCTGCTTCGTCAAGCAATGCCCCACTCTCGGCAAAACCTTCGTAGCAGTTTTGCAAGATACGAGCTTCCTCTTCATCAAGCTTTAGGCTATCTTTTTTATCATAAACGGCTCTGATACGCTCAAATAAAGGTTTAGAAAGCAGGACATAAGTAGATAGCTCCGAAAGCTTAGGGATTACTTCCTCGGAGATTGCCATTATCTCGTCGTTGCTCTCTGCGTGCTGTAGATTGAAAAAGATACCACAAACCTTTTCAAGGCTTTCGCCACAATCCTCCAAAGCAAGAATCGTATTCTCAAAAGTTGGCTCTTCCGTATTGTGAATAATCGCCTCTATTTCCGCACGTTTCTCAGCAATAGCGATGTCAAAAGCCTCACGATAATGCTCGTTCTTAATGGTATCAAATGGGTAAGCCCCGAAAGGCGTTGTATAGTTTGCAAAAATTGGATTCTGTTTCATTCTAATTCATTTAATAAAAAATAAAGAGCAAGCCCCAAAGGACTTGCTCTTTTGATATAATTTCTTTCTAAATTCCGTCCTCAACAGACCAAACAAAGGCTCGCAGACCTTGCTGAGGATTATCTTCATTGACGGTTCTTAGTTCGTCAAGTAATGGGCGAACTTTCTGCTGTGGCACGACCACAAGCATCGCATCATTGAGCCTAGGCCAAGCGTGTGAACCGAGATGCGGCTCGCCTCCATTCGTCCCTTGCCCTTGAATATCTCGCCAAGCAGTGTAGCCTTTCAGACTAAAATTCCTAAGCGTTCGCTCTATATGAGGCTGAAGAGCTTGGTTGAAAGCAATAAAAACTGCCTTTTGCTCCGTCTGTAACTCCTTAATATCGTTCATTTTCTTCGCGACTATTTAATGATTTTCACTTTACGGCTTTTCTTCATTCGGAAGCCTTCTACTGAAGCGTAAATCGTAGGGATTAGCACAAGCGTTACAAGTGTCGAGACAGCCAAGCCGAAAGCAACAGCAACTCCCATTGACTGCCAAATGCTTGCTCCCTCGCCAATACCTAATGCCATCGGTACCATACCGAGGACGGTCGTCATCGTCGTCATCAAAACAGGTCTTAGACGGGACTGCCCTGAAGTGAGGATTGCCAAACTAATCCCCTGCCCTCGCTCACGACAAAGCTGAATGTAGTCAATCAAGACGATACCATTCTTCACCACAATACCAACGAGCATTATCAAGCCCACAAAAGCCATCGAACTCATTGGGATTTGTGTAATCAGCAGTCCTAAGAATACCCCTGTAAAGGCGAAAGGTACAGAGAACATAATCACAAAAGGAACAGAAAGGCTCTCAAACTGTGCTGCCATAACGATGTATACCAAGATGACAATCAAAATCAACAATAGAGAAAGGTCTCCGAAAGTATCCTGCTGTTTCTCGTACTTACCTGTCAGCGTGTAAGAGATGTCGGAAGGGAAATGCTCCTCTTCGACAATATCTTCGACCTTAGTAGCTAAATCACTTAAGGCGTAACCACTCTTAACCGTGAGGCTCAGCGTTACGACACGCGAACGATCTCGGCGTTCGATATTCGGTGGTGAATAAGCTTCTTGTATCTGACCGAGGTCACTGAGATAGACGAAAGCTCCTGAAGGCGTAGGGATTTGCATTTTGAGAATATCCTGCAGGCTATGACGGTCTTTCGGATCAAGGCTCAAACGAATGTCATACTCCTGTCCGCCCTCTCTGTAACGTGAGACGATAGCTCCGTTAATCGCCTGCTTCATTTGCATACCTGCAGAGCTAAGGTTCAGCCCATTATCTGCAAGCTTTTGCCTGTCAAAAACAAAACGATACTCAGGCGTGTAGTCCTTACGGCTAACAGATATTTCAGCACAAGCAGGGACTTTGGTTATTTTCTCCTTGAGACTTTTGACAATCTTGTCTGTCTCGTCAAAGTCATAACCGAAGATATTCACAGCCACATCACTGTTATCTGCATTTGGATTACCGCCTCCATCACTAACATTGGACTTAGACACGTTAGGATAAGACTTAATAATTGTTCTAATCTTATCTGCGACTTCCTCTTGGCTGATGCTACGCTCATAAGGCTTTACCAAACCAATGAAATAAGTAAAGGCATTCGTACCATTCTTACTTCCCATAGCATTAGCCGTCGCATTGCTTGTTTGTCCGACAGTCATTGAGATAATATCAATCTCCGGTATCTCACGACGCAGACGAGCCTCTAGCATCAGAGAGAAAGCTTTTGTTTTAGCTACTTGAGTTCCAATAGGTAACTCAACCTCAGCACTGAGGAAACTGTTATCCTCTTTCGGCATAAACTCTTTCTTAACCAAGGGGAAGAGCATCATACTACCAAGGAAAAGGAAAAGGGCAATAAAGATAACCGTTTTGCGATGCTTTAAGCTCCACGACAAAACTTTCACATAGCGAACTTCGAGATAAGCGAGGAAACGATGGAAATAGTCAATCAAGATAAATTTCTTAGCCACCTGCTTTCTCTTCTTTAGCATTTGAGACGAAAGCATAGGCGTAAGCGAAAGTGCTGCAAGCGTTGAGACAATC
>PDWI01002258.1_pt1 | contig 29282 bp, 25 predicted proteins | sample 1430891 | NCBI WGS metagenome assembly PDWI01 (sample SAMN01162508, study PRJNA174530) | Oral metagenome, whole genome shotgun sequencing project. | biome: Marine environment; feature: Marine mammal; material: Swab sample of the gingival sulcus; isolation source: swab sample of gingival sulcus... | reverse complement strand
CCTGTGGGCCCTCCTACGCGACAACCGCGTCTTCACCCCAACCAAACCCGAGCCCCGAGTGGCTTGACAACATCATTGAGAATCCACCGGCGGACACACCAATATCGATAAAGCGGTGCCGTTGTGTGGGTTCCATCACCACCGGGTCCACGACCCCACCTACACCCACCAGATCGACACCGACCCGCACGGCATCAAAACCGTCCACTTCCGGCAGAAACGGTCCCCACGCCCCGACCCGCGACGATCGGAAGCGTCACGGCCAGACCTGCGACGACCAGACCCGGGACGACTCGACCCGAGACAGGCCACCCACGCACAACGAATAGACCCGCGACGGCCAAGCTCGGGGCGGCTAGATCCGCGATGGCCAGACGGACGTCGGTCAGACCCACGACGATGCTGATCGGGAGTTGCGACCTGAGATGCGACGGTCGCCGCTCCGGCGTGACAGGCTTTCGTTGCAGGCGCTGGGGCGACACAGGCTCTAGGGTGGCGGGCATGGGCAAGGCGAGCAGACGAGCGACCAGGCGTACCCGCACCGACGATCCGAAACCGGCGTCAGCACCCTTCGCGAGCCGACCGTTCGAGGGCTTGGTCGGCGAGACCGAATGGGTAGCTCTGCGCGAGATCGTGCCGGCGGCGACCGGTGAGGTCGCTTTCGCCGCGGGCGTGGCACCAGACGGTGCTCCATCCCGGGCCACGGTGGCCACAGTGTTGCCGATGGCCTGGCCGGCTGTGCATCGCAACGACGGCGAGGTACTTGTCGCGACGCAGGCCGTGTCGGCCAGTGGAGATCCGAGCCGCGATATCGCTGCCGCCTGGCTCCAAGCGGCTCAGGCGCCGGTCGGATCCCCGGTCACCGTGGTGCCCACGGCGACAGCGGTCACTCCTCGACTCCAAGAGTTGATCGACCCCGCTGCTGCTTTCGAGCTGAGCATCCACGACTCGTTTGACTTCTGGGTCGGCGAGACCGAACTCGACGAAGACGGTCAAGCGTCGCTCGAACACGCCAACGCTGAGATCATGCCAACCACCCGGGTGGCTGGTGCTCCATCGGTCTTCTGGGTCGACGTGGGCGACCGTGCCTTCGTGCGCTGGATTCTTCCCCAGGACGAGGACGCGGCGACCGACGGCTTGGCTCGTGTCGTGGCAGCCGGGCGCCAGAAGCTCACCGACGACTCGCGGTTGCTCGGGGTGTTCCGGGCCTGTGGTCTCATCGTCCCGGTCTGGGAGGTTGCCCACGGTGAGCCGGCCGAATCGTGTGCCGATGCCGTCGCGGAGCTCGCGCCGATCCTCGATGACGCGATCGCGTCGACTTCGGCGCTAGACAGTGAGCAGCGCCGGGCCCGCAACGGCTTGCTCAGTCGCCAGGTGAACTTGCGCTGACCGGCCCTGGGCGTGCGGTGCTTGCGACGAGCTGCGCAGTGCAGACTGCAACCCAGGGGGAGACTGGCCCCGGGTGCGCGGTGCTGCCACAAGCTGCCCAGTCCGGACGACATTCCGGGGGGGGGAGAGACTGGCCCCGGAGCGCGGTGCTGCCACCGTGCCCGGGGCCTGCCTGACGCGCGGGATGTGAATCGCGCTGCGCGGGCGACGGGGAGACCGAGCGTCACCGTGGCCGGGGCCGTACTACGCTGCCGAGGGTGAGCCGACCCAGGCAGCCCCGCCCCCGGCACCTCGTCGTCGTGGGTGCCGCAGCCGGGATGGGACGCTGGCTGTCCGACCATGTGCTCAGTCGCTCCGGGTGGGACAGCGTCTGCCTGGTCGATGTCGAGAGTTCGATACCGGCGCTGCATGAGGCTGCGAGATGGTATGCCGCGCAAGGATATCCGGGTGAATCGGCGCCTCGGGTGACGGTCGCCGTCCCCCCGGATGACGAACGTCGCGGCAGCATCCTCGACGACACCGGTTCGCCGGTGCGGGTCGATGATCCGCGGACGGTGGTCGTCTTCGCGTTGCCGCACGACGTCCTACCCAACGCGGTGCGCCGGATCGTCCCGTTGTTGCATGCCGAAGCCGGGCTGGCGGTGGTCGCGCACGGCATGCGCCGTGCCCTGGCCATCCTGCGCGGCGGCGGTGGCGAGCGCGCGGCATACGGTCTGCATCCGCTCTTCGACGTCTCGGCTCGCGAACTCGACGGCGCCACCGTGTACGTGGCGCCAGCACGGGAGCCGCACGCCAACGCGCACCTATGGATCGTCGAGCTCGTCCGGGAGCTCGGTGGCACACTGCGTTTCGGGTCCGCCGACGACCACGACCGGTCGATGACGGTGGTGCAGGCTATGGCGCATCAAGCGCTGCTCGGCTTCGCCGGGGCCGTGGTCGAATCCGGCATCGACCTGCATGACGACATCTGGGCTGCTCGGACGCCGCTGTTCGAGACTCTCTTCGGGCTGGCGGTGCGGGTCCTCGACGAAACCCAACAACCCACTCTCGCAGGCATCCAGGTCTCACTCGACGGAACGGGAGCTGCGGGAGGGCTGCAGGACTCGGCCGCACAGCTTCTCGCGGCGGTCCGCACCGGCGAGGCAGCGGCTGTGGAGCAGCGGATCACCACGATCCGCGACCGGTTCAGTGGCGCCCTCTTCGACACCGTGCGTGGCACCGCCGCCGCGGCCGTCGTCGCGGCGCAGTCAAAACGTGCCGAGTTGGCTCGTCATCTGCGCAGCGGCGAACTGGTCGGCATCCGGCCGCTGGGCAGGCCGGACGGCCTCCGGGTCGGCCGCATCGTCGACGTCGACCCGGTCAGAGTCACGATGCAGGAGGTGCTTGTCGGGCCCAAAGGCCGGGCGGCTCTGCTCGATGGTCCCGGCCGGGCCAATGCGCGTCGGCTGGGGGTTGGCGGCAAACCCCGTCGGACGGTCTTCAGCCTCGGGCACGTGGAGTTGGTGACCGGTGCCGAGCTCGATGACGATTTGGATGCCTGGCTGGCCCATATCCGCCGCGACGTGCGCTTCCTCGTGCCGGAGTCGGTCGCGGGCAGCGGTGTTTTGCAGGTCGTTGCACCGGTGGCCGGCATTCGTGGCAGCGAAGTCGTCTCGGAGGTCGTCCGCACCGGGCAGCGATCGGTCGTCGTCCGGGTCGAGGTGCGGGTCGATCGGGATGTCGACGACATGGTCGAAGAGCTGCGTAGCCAAGTGCAACGAGCCTTCGCGTGGCCGCGTGGCCTATCCCTGCCACTCGTGACCGGAGGCGGCGACGCGCAACCGGGCTCGCTCGGCCACACCGGCCCGGCGGGTCGGCCCGATCGACGGACGAGGCGTGAGGTCACCTATCTCGGCCCGGCCGGCACCTTCTCGGAAGTGGCGGCCGGTCACCTGGCTGCTGACGTCGGGATCGAACACCCGATCCTCGTCCCGGCCGACTCGTTCGCTGCTGTGCTGCTCGCCGTCCACGCCGGCGGCGTCGGGGTCGTGCCGATCAGCAGCTCCGCATCCGGCCTGGTCAGCCGGGCCGCCGCAGCCCTGCTGAGCCACGACGGTGAGCTGGCTGCTGGCGGGGTGGTCGACGTCGCCGTCCGGTTCGACGCCTACGTCCCTCCGGATGCGCGGCTGGACGAGATGCGAGGCGCGCCCGTCTACAGCCACCCGCAAGCACTCGCCCAGTGCCACAACTTCATTCGCCGCTGGGGTTTGGATCCGATACCCTGCCCATCCACCGTGGATGCCCTGACCCGGGTGGCCGGGGCCAGTGGCTCAGGGGTGGCGCTCGCGGCCGAGGGCAAAGGCGAGAAACATGGTCTCAAAGTCGCCGAACGCGAGATCGACGACCTCTCCGGGTCGATCACCCGATTCCTCATCCTCGGCCGACCTGGGAGCTTCGGCGCCCTCGTCGGCGGTTCCGACCCGACTCTGCGCTCGATCTTCGTCGGCCCGCTCCACGCAGTGACCGAACACCTGGCGACCGGGGCCCAACCGGGAGCCAGCCCCGCGGCGTACGACGAGATCCTCAGTGATGGATCCGGGCAGGCGCTCTGGGTCACCAGCCGCGATGCGCTGTCCGAGATCGAGAGTGACCGCAGGCTGCGCAGCCTCGGTCGCGCGCCCTGGTCCCCCCGCACACCGATCGTGCGGGTCGATACGTGACGCGCGGCGGCCCTGGCGCCAAACGCTTAGCTCATGCTGAACGGCGAGCTCGAGAAGGGCGATGGGGCGACTCGCACGGTCAGGGACCCGGGCTCGACACGTGCCCGGATCTCTGTCGCCTGGCCCATCAGATCACCGTCGAGTTGCACCTGCTCCGGCCGGTCGAGGGTGACAGCGAAGGCCTGCCCGGTGCGGTGGTCGACGATCGGGTGGCCCCCGCGTCGTCTGCTCACGACGCGGGCCAGCACCGCGGTCCAGCCGACGATTCCCTTGGGCGAGAAGATGACCGAGTCGAGCCGACCATCATCGACCTTCGCGTCCGGCATGAGCGCTAGGCCACCGAAGATCCGGCCGCAGTTGCCGATGAGCACGGTGCGCGAACGCCGCGTGAACGACGTGCCACCGTCGACGGTGATCCGGGCCTTGAACTGCGGCCCGAGCATGTTGCGAAACCCCGCCATCACGTAGGCAATAATGCCCATTCGTTTCTTGAGACCCTCCGGTGCGGCGGCCATGACGGCTGCATCGAAGCCGATACCGGCCATGACGAGGAAGGTCTCGTCGATCGGGTCCTGGTCGTGCTCGGCCCGGTCGATGGTGGCCCGTCCGATGTCGATCGTCTTGCTGTGCCCGGTCATCGCGATCGTCAGCGCCCGATCGAGATCGTCGATCGGCAGGCCGAGGTTGCGTGCCAACAGGTTGCCCGTGCCAGCCGGCAGCAGCCCGAGCGGGATCCGGCTGCCGGCGAGCCCGGATGCCACGGCGCGGATCGTGCCGTCGCCGCCCAGCGCGCAGATCACGTCGGCATCGGATGCCGCCGCGGCACGGGCCTGCCGGTGGCCCGGGTCATCGGGGGAGGTCTGCTCGATGACTGGTTCAGCCCACCCGTGTGCGTCGCAGAGGTCGCGGATGTGTCGATAGGTGGCGGCTGGGTCGGTGAGCTTGGTCGGGTTGACGACCACGACCATCCGGCGTGGTTGCTGGCCGGGCGGCGTGCTCTGGACCATGTCGAGGTGCTGCCGATGGGAGCGACGCGGAGCGAATGCCTGGTAGCGCTCGGTGCGCGCATCGCGGCGGGTGCGGAATACGAGTAGGACGATCAACAGCACTGCTGCGATTCCTAGCCACCACCACAGCGCGTCCGACACAGTCCGACGGTATACCGCGTCCGGAACCGTGCTGGAAACCGTGCGCGAGACAGGGCGTGCCCGCAGTGAGCAGGCGACCGGCATACCCTGGCCGGGTGAGCGAGCTGCCGCGCCGGGTCGTGTTCGTGCATGCTCATCCCGACGACGAGAGCCTCGTGACCGGATTGGCGATGGCCCGCTACGCGAGCCGTGCCGTCGGGGTCACCCTGGTCACCTGCACCCGCGGCGAGCGTGGTGAGGTCATCGGAGCCGACGATCCGCATCACCGGAATCATGCTCGATTGGCGGCACTGGCCCGGAACCCGCAGCTGCTGGGCGAGCATCGTGCCCGCGAGCTGTCGATAGCGATGGCCGCGCTCGGCGTATCCGATCACCGGTTCCTCGGCGACGACGCGCGTGCCCCGGACGGCAAGCCCACGCCAGTCCGATACGTGGACTCCGGGATGACCTGGGTGCGGCCGGGAGTGGCCGGACCATCCGCGGACGCCGACCCGAACGCGTTGGCGCTCGCCCACGTGGACACCGCCGCAATGCACCTGGTGCGGATCCTCCGGGAAACCCGCCCGCAGGTGGTGGTCACCTACGAGCCGGGCGGAGGGTACGGGCACCCGGACCACATCGCGACACATCGGATCACGATGCGTGCGGTGCACCTGGCTGCCGACAGAGCTGTGGATACAGATGTGACCGGTCGCGGGCTCGGGGGGCCGTGGCAGGTGTCCCGGGTGCTCTGGGTGGTCACCCCGCGCTCGGTGCACGAGCGCACCGCGGCGCTGCTCACCGAACGCGGGTTGAGCAACGAGCAGATCAGCCGCACGTTGACGCAGGGCACTCCGGCGATGGTGGTGCCGGACGACCGTATCGACGTGGCTATCAACGCGCCGGAGCTGCTGGCCGACAAGGTCGCAGCACTGCGGGCGCACGCCACTCAGGTGATCGTGGGGGAGGGCGTCTACGCGCTGAGCAACCGGGTTTGGTGGCCGCTATACCCGAGCGAGTTCTTCGTGATCGCCCCGGGCACCGACCACGGCGGGTCGGTGCCGACGGGGGTTACGGACGGGTTCTTCGCCGGACTCGGTTGAGGTGCCGGCAGGTCGTTCAGGCTGGGATGCGCAGCACTTGACCTACGTAGATCACGTCGGGGTTGGGGATCTTGTTGTATGCCGCCAATGCCCGGTAGCCGCCGTGGACCCGGTGGGTCCGGGCGATCCGCGACAGCGTGTCGCCCCACTTCACCTGGTAGGTGCCAGCGTTGGGTGCGGCGGGCTTGGGCTGTGGCTTGGGGGTGGGGGTGGGGGTGGGGGTGGGCTCCCCCGTCGTCGCACCCCCGTTGGCGCGGGTCAGTCCGGCGCGCTTGGAACAGACGGGCCAAGCGCCGGGGCCCTGCACGGCCAGCGTGCGCTGGGCGATCTCGATCTGCTGTGCCTTGGTGGCTTTGTCCGCGGTCGGCGCGTACTTCTGGCCGCCGAAGTATTTCCACGTGCTGCGGGAGAACTGCAGGCCACCGTAGTAGCCGTTGCCGGTGTTGATCGACCAACGGCCGCTGCTTTCACAAGCGGCGACCCGGTCCCACACATCGGACGGGGCCGCGGATGCGGTTGCTGGGGTGAGTGCAATGCCCAGGCCGGTCAGGATGGTGCCTGCCACAGTGGCCGCAGCAAACCGGGATGTGGACTTGCGAGCCTGATTGAATGGAAACACGGAGAGTATTCCTTTCGCTGTGCTGCCCCTGTACGAATACGGTTCGGCGCGCGCCGCGGTGAGGAAGATTTCTTCGGCAAAGACGCTGCTCACCGCATCGGTGACGTCAATCTAAGACAGCCGCAACTGACGGATCAACACCGCGATCCGAGACCTTCGCCCGGACAGCGCCGATCACCTGGTCGGCGGATCCACCGTGAATGACGACCGTGCCCCGTCGTGACAGCGCTGTGAAAACCGCTGTGCACCAGGTTGTTTCGCAGCTCATCGAGCCGGGACGGACACCGCCGCGCCCCGTCGTTACCTGGCCGTTATCTTCGGCCCGCAGCCCGCCGGCATTGTGACGCATGCCACAGTATGGCTCGCTGTCATGCTGGTCCAGTCGAGCCGATCACTGGGCTCCACGGCCTGAATCTGCGGCCCAAATCGGTTCGGGGACGGTCGGGGGGTCTCGCTAGGCTGGGGCGGTGATCGATATCAAGGTCGTGCGTGAGCAGCCCGATCTAGTGCGGGCCTCACAGCGTGCCAGAGGAGAAGATCCCGGGATCGTCGACGCGATTCTCGTGGCCGACGAGCGTCGGCGCAGTGCGCTGGCCGAGTTCGAATCGGCACGGGCCGCACAGAAGTCCTTCGGCAAGCGGGTCGCGGCGGCATCGGGAGGTGAGAAGGCAGCGCTGCTCGATGAGGTCAAACACCTCGCTGAGCGGGTCAAGGCGCTCGACGCCGCGGCCACCGCGGCAGTCGACGAGCTCGCCGGGTTGGCCCGGCAGCTGAGCAACGTGGTCATCGACGGCGTCCCGGTCGGTGGTGAAGATGACTACGTCGTCCTCGAGACCGTGGGCACACCACGAGACTTCGCGGCTGAAGGATTCGAGCCACTCGACCATGTGGCGTTGGGCGAGCAGCTGGGGATCATCGACATCGAGCGCGGGGCCCAGGTCGCCGGCAGCCGGTTCTACTACCTCAGAGGAGACGGGGCACGGCTCGAATCGGCGCTGATGTCACTGTGCCAGCAGATCGCTCACGAGGAAGGACACCTCGCACTAGCCGTGCCGACGCTGGTCAAGGAGCAGACGATGGCCGGCGCCGGGTTCCTCGACGCCCACGCCGACGAGGTCTACTACTTGCCGGCTGACGAGCTCTATCTCACCGGCACGAGCGAGGTGGCCTTGGCCGGCTATCACCTCGACGAGATCATCGACCTCAGCGCTGGCCCGTTGCGATATGCCGCGACCTCGACCTGCTACCGGCGCGAAGCCGGCAGCCACGGCAAGGACGCGCGTGGCATCTTCCGCACCCACCAGTTCCAGAAGACCGAGATGTTCGTCTTCTGCGCACCCGAGCAAGCAGAGACAGAGCACGATCGGTTGCTGCGCATCGAGCGGCGCATCCTCGACGCGTGTGAGCTGCCCTATCGGGTCATCGACGTCGCGGCAGGCGATCTCGGCGGCCCCGCCGCCCGCAAATTCGACTGTGAGGGATGGGTGCCCAGCCAGCAGCGCTATCGCGAGCTGACCTCCACGTCTAATTGCACGACCTTCCAAGCCCGCCGGCTCAACATCCGCACGCGGCTCGCCGCAGACGACGGCGGACGCACGCAGATCGTGGCAACCCTCAACGGCACGATGGCCACTACCCGGTGGCTGGTGTCGCTGTTGGAGAACCACCAGCAGGCCGATGGTTCGGTGCGCATCCCGTTGGCCTTGCAGCCCTTCCTGGGCGGCCAGGGCGCTATCACCCCGGACCCGTGACCGGGCAGGGCAAGGCCCGCTCGGGAGCCGAGGCGGCGGCACGCCGGTCTCGGCTGATCGCGCTCGACATCGACGGCACCATCCTCACGCACTCGGGTGATTTGAGCCCACGGGTCGAGGAAGCGATCCGGGCTCGAGTCGAAGCCGGCGACCACGTCGTGCTCGCGACCGGGCGCTCGGTGGTCGCCACCATGCCAGTGACACGCCGCCTCGGTCTCGATCATGGGTATGCCGTGTGTTCGAACGGGGCAGTCACGCTGCGGGTCGACCCGTGCCGGGCGGAGGGCTACGAGGTCATCGAGAAAGTCACCTTCGATCCGCGGCGCGTGCTCACCTTGTTGCGTGCGGAACTGCCCGAGGCACTTGTTGCGGTCGAGCACTTCGGCGTGGGATACCTCGTGAGCGGCCGCTTCCCCGAAGGCGAGCTGGGTGGTCCGCAGCAAGTCGTGTCCTGGGAAGAGTTGTTGTCCCAGAGGGTGACTCGAGTCACGCTCCGGATGCTCGATACCGATCAAGACGAGTTCATGGCACACGTCGAGTCGATCGGCCTACACGACGTGTCCTACGCCATCGGCTGGACCGCGTGGCTCGACATCAACCCGGAAGGCGTATCGAAGGGCTCCGCGCTGGAGCTGCTGCGGCGCAAACTGGTCATCGAACCGGCCGACACGATCGCGGTCGGCGACCAGCAGAACGACCTGCAGATGCTGCATTGGGCCGCACGCGGAGTCGCGATGGGCAACGCGCCCGACGAGGTCAAGGCGGTCGCCAACGAGATCACGGACAGCGTGGACGACGACGGGCTGGCTGTCGTGCTCGACTCGTTGAGGTGAGCTCATGGACCCGCTGATCAGTTCGCCGGCCAACGCCCGGATCAAAGGACTGCTCGCCCTGCGGCGCCGCCGGGTCCGGGACGTCGAGGGAGTGACGATCGTCGAGGGTCATGAAGAGCTTGCCCTGGCTCTCGCGGCGGGCGCAGCACCGCGGTCACTGTATGTCTGCCCCGATTTATTCAGTCCGAGCGGGTATGCCGGCGAGCAGGTGATCGGCGACCAGCATGACTATCTGGAGCGTGCTCGGTCGGCGGGGGCGGAGATCGTCGCCGTGACCCGAGCCGTCTTCGAGAAGCTCTCCTACCGTGAGGGACCCGACGGTCTGCTCGGGGTGCTGCCGCGTCCTGACCGTCCCCTGACGGAGCTTGATCTGCCGGCCGATGCTCTCGTGCTGGTGGCCGCCAGAGTCGAGAAACCGGGCAATCTCGGGGCCATGCTGCGCACCGCGGACGCGGCCGGTGTGTCCGCGGTGGTCGCCGCGGACCCGGGCACGGATTGGGGTAATCCGAACGTCATCCGGGCGAGCAAGGGCACGGCCTTCGCGGTGCCGGTGGCCAGTGCCCCGGTCGACGAGGTGCTGCACTGGGTCACGCACTGCGGCTTGCGACTGGTCGTGGCCACCCCTGAGACGGATGTCTGGCATACGGGCATTCCGTATGCCGGGGCCGTCGCGATCGTTGTCGGTGGCGAGAAACACGGTGCCGGTCCCGAGTTGCTGGCGGCTGCTGACGAGCTCGTGCGAATTCCCATGGCCGGCAAGGTCAATTCGCTTAACGTCTCGGTTTCTGCGGCGGTTGTCCTATTCGAAGCAGTGCGCCAGCGTGAGACGCCACGTCCACGTCTTGGCCAGTGCGAGGAGTAGAAACGATTTTATCGTTCGGGAGTTGTCGTCAGTGGCACCCCCGTCGTCATAGGCCACCATGCGCTTATGCCACGATGGGCGCCATGCGCGTTGACCACGTTTCATATGCGGCCGAGCATGATGGCGTGCACGCGACGGCGGAACGGCTCGGCAAGCGCATCGGTGTGGAGCCGATCGACGGTGGCGTTCACCCGAGGTTCGGCACCCGCAACGTCATCCTGCCGTTGGCGCGCAGGCGCTACGTCGAGGTCGTCGAGGTGCTCGACCATCCCGCCTCCGACAAAGCCCCCTTCGGGAAGGTGGTGCGGGCACGGTCCGAGGCCGGCGGCGGGTGGCTCGGTTGGGTGGTGAGTGTCAACGACCTCGGCGAGGTAGAGCGACGGCTAGGCCGGCAATCGGTCGAGGGCTTCCGGCATACCCCGGACGGTCGCGAGTTGCGCTGGCGGCAGCTCGGGGTCAAAGGACTCATCTGCGATCCACAGTTGCCGTTCTACGTGCAGTGGGACGACGGCGTCAGCCACCCGTCCACCGACGGCGCGAGCGACGTCAGCCTGCGTGGACTGACCATTGCCGGTGACCCCGAACGAGTGCGGAACTGGCTCGGGCTGCCTCCCGACTACGCCCCGCGCGGCATCGAATTCACTTTCGTGGCACCGCACGGCACGCCCGGCCTGCTGTCGGTCAGGTTCGGGGGCCCTGACGGCCCGGTTGAGATCTGAGGCGCCCGGATGCCGGTAGTTGACCTCGGCGACCGTGACGCGAATGCCCGCGGGCTACTGCTCTACGACGCGGAGTGTGGATTCTGCACCCGCGCTGCTCACTGGGTGCGCCGTCAGCTGCCCGTGGATGTCGATGTGCTCGCCCTGCAATCGGTCGATCTCGCTGCGCTCGGCGTAGACCCGGGCCGCGCTGAGCGGGAGATACCGTTCGTCCCAGCGGGTAGGGCGGCGCCGAGCTACGGACACGAGGCGTGCGCCGATCTCCTCGCGACGGCCACATCTTCGCGGCTGCTGCGGCTGCTCGGTGTCGTATTGCGGGCACCAGTTATAGCGTCGGTAACCCGCGTCGCGTATCGCTGGGTCGCTGCGCAACGGCAGTCTTTGCCCGGTGGCACTGCTCAGTGTGCGCTACCACCATCCGCCTGACCTGACCACGGAAGGAACGATCTCGTGTCCACCGCGACCGGTCCGAAGCCATCGACGGCGTCCACGCTGGCGGCACGACTGCGGCAGCGCGCGGCCGCTCACCCGATGCGAGTGGTCCTGCCCGAGGGAGACGACCCACGGATCGTCGCCGGAGCCCGGCGGATCGTCGACGCCGGGATTGCCGAGCTGACTGTGCTCGGCTCACGCGACGGCATCGCTGCCGCCTCAGCGAGTGCCGGGGTGTCGATCGAGGACATCCCATGTCTCGATCCGGCTACCGATCCCCGGCGGCCCGCATTGGCGCAGAGCTATCTGGAACGGCGTCACGGGGGTGAGCCGCTCGAGCCGACACAGGCCGTGGAGGTGCTCGCCGACCCGGTGCACTTCGGGACCATGCTGGTGGCCACCGGCGCTGCCGACGGTCTCGTGGCAGGTGCGCGCACGACGACAGCCGACACGATCCAACCGGCCTTGGCCATCCGTCGTCTCGCTCCGGGTCTTGGCCCGATCGCCAGTGTCTTCCTCATGGAGTTGCCCGCAGGTCGGCTGTCGGCCGACATCGGTGACGTCCTGGTCTTCGCGGACTGCGCCCTCAACACGGCCCCGTCGGCGGCACTGCTGGCCCAGATCGCGATCGTCGCGGGCCGGGCAGCCCGCAATCTGGGTGAACTGGAGCCGAGAGTGGCGCTGCTGTCCTCGTCGACCAAGGGCAGCGCCGAACACGAGAAGGCCGGACTCGTGCGAGAGGCAGTCGAGCAGGTGCGCCGGCGCGCCCCCGAGCTGCTTGTCGACGGGGAGCTTCAGGTCGACGCGGCCCTGGTGGCCTCGGTCGCCGCCCAGAAGGCCCCGGACAGTCCGGTGGCCGGCCGCGCCAACGTGTTGGTCTTCCCGGATCTCGAGGCCGGCAACATCGGCTACAAGCTCGTCGAACGGCTAGCTGGGGCTGAAGCTATCGGGCCGATCTTCTTCGGACTCAACTGGCCGGTCAACGACCTGTCTCGGGGCTGCACCATCGACGAAGTCGTCGATGTCACCGCGGTCACTGTTGTGCAGGCCCAGAACCAGGCCCAGGCTCAGACCCAAGCCCGGGCTTAGGGCCGAAGTCGCGGCATACCTGCAAGAAGCGGGTGTTCGCCTCTGGCTCGCCGATGGTGACCCGGACCCCGTCATCGCCGTAGCGACGCACCATGAGCCCCGCCGCTTCACAGGCTCGGGTGAACGCCTCCGAGTCGGCGCCGAGTGGGAACCACACGAAGTTGGCCTCGGTCGGGGCCAGTGCCCAGCCTTGCTCGGCCAGAGCGGTGACCACCCGGGCTCGTTCCCCGACGATCTGCTCGACCCGGGCCATCAGCTCGTCACGGGCCTCGAGAGAGGCCACCGCGGCCTGCTGGGCCAAGGTGTTCACCCCGAAGGGCACCGCACACTTGCGCAAAGCCTCTGCCACCGGTTGGTGAGCCACGGCATACCCGACTCGCAAGCCGGCCAAGCCATAAGCCTTCGAAAAGGTACGCAGCACCATGACGTTCGGATGGGCCCGCCACACGGCGAGCGCGTCCGGGGCATCGGCATCCCGAACGAACTCCAGGTAGGCCTCGTCGATGACGACGAGCACCGACCGCGGCACCCGGGCCAGGAATGCCTCCAACTCCTGCCGGTGCACGACCGTGCCGGTCGGGTTGTTCGGAGTGCAGATGATGACCACCCGGGTCCGCTCGGTCACCGCGTCGGCCATCGCGTCGAGCCGGTGCCGTTGACCCTCGTCAACCGGCACCATGACCGCTTTCGCACCGGCCAGCGCCGCGACGATCGGATAGGCCTCGAAGGAGCGCCACGCGAACACGATCTCGTCTCCGGCCTCGCACGTGGCCTGCACGATCTGCCCCAGCACGCCGACTGATCCGGTGCCGACAGCAATATTGGCGGGCGCGACCTCGCAGAACGCCGCGATCGCTGTGACCAGGTCGACCGCAGCCATGTCCGGGTAGCGGTTGACGATGTCGATCGCCCGGTCGAGCACGACCCGCACGGACTCCAACGGCGGGAAAGGATTCTCGTTGGAGCTCAGTTTGTATGCCGTGACACCGGGTTGTGCGGGCGCCGGTTTGCCGGCGACGTATGCCGGGACGGCGTCGAGGGCGGAGCGCACGCTGGGGGAGTCGGCGGAGGTCATGGATGTCAATGTAGTTCAGCGGGTCACCGGTCAACCGACAGCGCACGCCTGGGCCGGGGGCAGCAACACCCAGGTGGGAGTGCGACGATAAGAGGTATGAAACGCCTCCTGCTGGCTGTCGTCGTCAACTCCGTGGCCCTGTGGGCCGCCCACCTGCTCGTGTCCGGGGTGCGGTTCGGCACCGGTGCTGATTCGGTCGAGACCATCAAGACCGTTGTGCTCGTCGGCGTGGTCTTCGGGGTGATCAACTGGATGGCCGGACTGGTGCGGTTCGTGGCCCTCCCACTGACGGTGATCACCTTCGGGCTGTTCTCCCTAGTGATCAACGCTCTCGTGCTCATGGCGGTCTCCGGCGCAGCCGACAGCTTCGGGCTGGCCTTCCAGGTCGACCGGTTCTGGTGGGATGCCGTGCTCGGCGCGGTGGTCGTGGCCGTGGCCTCGATGGTGCTGCGGGCGGTGCTGCCTGACCCCAAGTAGGAGTCCGGGCACCGCCCACAGCGGTGGTGCTCAGGATCTGCTCAGATGTGCCGACGTGCTGCGACGACGACGAACCGGCCGGTGACGAACGCGGCGTCGGCGTAGGAGGCGTTGGCCGCCGGGTTGCCGCCGGTGGCGTGGTAGTCGGAGAACGCGGCGGACTGGTTGACGTAGATGCCGTCGGTGAGGTTCTCCGACAGGTTGACCGCCGCTTTCACCGCGGCGTCACGGGCCGCCTCGAGCACCGTCTCATCGGTCGAATACACCGCGCCGGTGATCGCCCCGTGTGCCCGGATCGTCTCGACGAACCGTTGGAGCGAGTGCTCGGTCGAGTCGGTGCGGACGAGGAAGGCGACCGGGCCGAACCATTCCCGGGTGTAGGTGTCGGTCGCGGCGGCATCGAGCGCGACCAAACCGGGCGCGCGGCATACCGCGTCGGGGTAGGCCGGGTGGGTGATCCGGCGGGACGCGAGCACGACCCGGCCGCCGGATTCGGCGGCCAACCGCTCGTGGGCGTCCGCGTGCTCGCGCACCTGCGGGTTGACCGTGGCGCCGGTGACCTCGACCGCCTTGGCGTCGTCGCCGGTGAGCCGCTCGATCGCTGCGGCGAGCCGAGCCGCGAAGTCGTCGAAGCTCAAAGTGCCCTCGTCGGTGGTGACTTCGGGGGCGACGTAGAGATTCTGGGGGGCCGTGCACATCTGCCCGGAGTAGAGCGCCAGCGAGAAAGCCAGGTTCGACAGCGTGCCGCGCAGATTGTCGGTCGAGTCGATGACGACCGAGTTGATGCCAGCTTTCTCGGCATACAACCGTTTGCCCGTTGACCCGGCCAACTGCTCCAGCCACGAGCCGAAACCTGGCCCGCCGGTGTAGTCGATGATCGCAACCTCGGGGCGCTCGGCGATCGTCTTGGCCAGCCCTTCGCCATCGGCCTCGGCTGCCAGCTGCACGAGGGCCTTGTCGAAACCGTTCTCGGTGAGCACATCTCGGATCGCCGCGACCGTGATCGCCAGCGGGAGCACTGCGTGCGGGTGCGGTTTGACGATCACTGGGTTGCCGGTGGCCAGCGACGCAAACAGCCCGGGATAGCCGTTCCACGTCGGGAAGGTGTTGCAACCGATCATCAGGGCGATGCCCTGCGGCACGATCCGGTAGTCCTTCTGCATCCGGATCGGCTCGCCTTTGGCCGGCTTCTCCCACACGGTCGTGGCCGGCACGCGCTGCTGCTCGGCCCAGGCGGCGACAGTCGCCTCCAGGGCGCGGTCCTGGCTGTGCGGACCACCGGCCTGGAACGCCATGATCCACGACTGCCCGCTCGTGTGCATCACCGCATTGGCGATCTCGAAGCTGCGTTGGTGCAGCCGCTCGATGATCTCGACGAGGACGGCGGCCCGCACGGTCGCCCCGGCATCGCGCCACGCCGGCAGGGCGGCCTCGGCGGCCCGGATCGCCGCGTCGAGATCAAGATGCGGGTAGTGGACGCCGAGCCTCGGTCCGTAGGGCGAGACCTCGTCGCCCACCTCGGTGCCGTCACTCGGCTGGTCGTCGAGGTCCGGGAAACGCCGGCCGAGATAAGCCTCGTATGCCGCCAGCCCGTCAGCGACGGCCGTCTCCCCATAGACACGGGGCGAGGGGATCTCCGGATACCGGGTGTAGAAACCGCGCTGTCGGATCGCCACCGACGCTTCGTCGAGGATTCCTTGGTGGGCCTGCACCAAGGGGTGGGCGGTCGGGTCGGGGCTGCTCGTCGCGGTAGTCACGCCCCGATATTAACCAACCATTCGGTCGGTAGAGTGTTTTCGTGCTGGCCGGCACAGCGTTCCGTGCTGACCGGCAGCGCAGCGTGGGCCCGTCCCGGCTATTGTCCCAAGCAAGCCAGGAACGGCCACGATGGGCCCACCCGGGCCGGAACGAGTCAGCACGGGCAGCGTCCGGACAGCCAGAACCGTCAAGACAGCCGGAGGGCATCGACATGAGTGACGTCGTGAACGAGCAACGGGAGCCGAGCGAGTCGGAGGGTGCCGGGCTTGGCGCCGTCGGGGTGATCGGGGCCGGGGCCATGGGCTCGGGCATCGCCCAGGTCGCGGCAACCGCCGGGCACGCGGTCTTCCTCGTCGACGCCTTCGAAGGGGCAGCCGAGAAGGCTCGGGACCGGATCGCAGCCGGGTTGGCCAAGCGAGCGTCGCAGGGCAAACTCGATCCGGCCGAGGCCGACGCGATCAGCGCCCGGATCACCCCGGTCGCCGCTGCTGCCGACCTGCCGGGCTGCCTTGTCGTCATCGAGGCGATCGCCGAGGATCTCGACGCCAAGGTGGCACTCTTCGAGGATCTGGGCCGCCGCCAGCCGGCCGCGACGATGCTCGCGACCAACACGTCCAGCCTGAGTATCGACGACATCGCGCCCGCCGCACCGCACCCCGGCCGAGTGCTGGGCCTGCACTTCTTCAACCCACCACCAGCGATGAAACTCGTCGAGGTCGTGCAGGGACAACAGACCAGCGGCGACGTCATGACCGCGGCGACCGCCTTGATGACGGCGTGGGGTAAGACCCCGGTGCGCTGCGCGTCGACCCCAGGGTTCATCGTCAACCGGGTCGCCCGGCCTTTCTACGGGGAGGCCCAACGGCTGGTCGAAGAGGGTGTCGCCGACCCGGCGACCGTCGACGCGGCGATCCGCTCGGCCGGCTTCGCCATGGGCCCGCTGGAGCTGACCGACCTGATCGGTCAGGACGTCAACTTCGCGGTCGGCAAATCGGTCTGGCAACAGACCGGTCAGGATCCGCGTTACACCCCGACGACCTTCCAGGAAAACCTGGTCACCTCGGGCAACCTCGGCCGCAAGACCGGCAAAGGCGTCTACACGTATGCTGCGGACGGCACCATGACGGATGCCGAGCCCGACGAGGCCCGGATGGCGCAGCTGCTCGCCGGCCCAGTGGTCACCAACCCGGTCGCCCGGACCGTCGCGATGCTCGTCAACGAGGCCGTCGACCTCGTGCACCGGGGTGAGGCCGGCCCGGACGATGTCGACCTGGCCATGGTCCTGGGCACGCGCTACCCGAAGGGCCCGATTGCCTGGGGCCGTGAGATCGGGTTCCGCACGATCCGTGACCAGCTGCTCGAGCTCGACGCCACCTTCCCGGGTGGGCGCTACCGGCCGAGTGAGGCACTGACCGAGATGGACTGAGCGAGATGGACTGACCTAGCTGGGTCTAGCCGTGGTCTAGCCGCTTTCCCAGCCGCGCAGCACGTGGTGCACGACCGCAGCCGGGTCGTTGGCGCCCATCACGGCCCGCAGCAGGGCGACGCCGGCGATCCCGGTCTGGCTCAGCGCTGGCACGTCGTCCGGCGTGACATCCCCGATCGCCACCACCGGCAGGCTGGTCTGTGCCACGAGCGCCGGGTAACCGCCGACACCCAAAGCCGGTCGACCGGAGTTCTTCGTGGGCGTCGGTCGGAACGGCCCGGCCCCGAGATAGTCGACGACGTCCGCCACCGACTGCGCTCGCCGCACCAAGTCGATTGTTCCGGTGGAGAGTCCGATGAGCGCCGCGGGCCCCAGCAAGTCGCGGGCTGCGCGCACCGGCAGGTCTTCTTGGCCGAGGTGCACGCCGTGCACGGCCGCACCCGCTCGGCACGCGGCATACGCGATGTCGGCCCGATCGTTGACCAGCACGCGCGTGACCGGTGAAGCTGCCGCCACCGACTCGGCGACGGCCATCACGAGATCGAGCAGGTCGTGAGCGGACAGATCCTTGGCGCGGACCTGGACCACCCCGGCTCCTGCCCGGGCCGCCGCTGCCGCTGTCTTCACGGTATGCCGCCCGTTGCCTGCCGTGACCAGATAGCAGCGGTAGTCCACCTCCGGCCTCACGAGAGCACCGCCCTGCGCGCCAGTTCGTCGCCGTCGAGCGTGTCCAGGGCATCGAGCAGCGCTACGCGGAAGGAGCCCGGGCCGGTCGCCGCGCTTGCGGCACTTTCGCCCGCCACCGACAGCCAGATCACAGCGGTCACGGCCGCGGACCACGCGGAGGTCACCGTCGCACATGCTGCGGTGAGCGCGCCCAGGAGGCAGCCGGTGCCGGTGACCCGGGCCAGCAGGGGGTGTCCGTTGGTCACCCGGATCGACCGGGTGCCATCGGTCACCAGGTCGGTGGCGCCGGACAGCGAGATCACCGCACCAGTGCGGCCGGCGAGCGCGTGCGCGGCCGGGGCGGCGGCCGCGATGCCGTGGATCGTATCTGCGCCGCGACCACCGCTGCCGTGCCCGGCGAGCGCCAGGACTTCCGACGGGTTGCCGCGGATGACAGTCGGGCGGTGTTCGAGCAGCTGTGTCGCGATCCCGGTGCGCACCGGGGCCAGACCGACCGCTGGGGCATCCAGCACCCACGGGTGCTGACGGGCATTCGATTCCCGGACCGTCGGCGGAATGCCTTGAGCTCCGTCGCTGCTGAGTGTGCCCAAGTTGACGAGCAGGGCATCCGCGACCCGAGTCATCGCCGGGGCTTCGGTGTCCGTCTCGGTCATCATCGGGCGGGCTCCGGCGGCCAACAGGCCGTCGGCGACGATACCCATCGACGCCGTCGCGGTGATGCAGTGCACCAGCGGTGCCCGTTCTCGAACAGCACGGACAGCACGGATCACCTCGGCGACCTGGTCGGCGACCCGGTGCGTCAGCTCAGGCACTGCTCGGCCTACGGCGAGTGGCCACGGCGTCGACGTCGGCGTCGATATCCGCAGGCCGTAGTGCGGGGCCACGTGCCCCGCAGCCGGCGACCAGCAGCCCGCCGAGGACCAGGAGCACCACCACCGGTGGCCGCGGACCGAACCAGTCCTGCAGCGTCGGCAGGTAGAACGGGAACAACGCGGGCATCACGATCGACAAGCTGTATGCGGTGCCGTAACCGGTGGCACGGATCGCGGTCGGTAGGCCTTCGGACAGGTACGCCCCGACCGGCCCATAGGCGGTGACGGTCAGGACTTGCAACGCCACTACGCCGAGGGCTGCGGTGGCCAGCCGGTCGCGATCGACGAGCCACAACCACGTGAGTGGGCCTGCCACGGTGGCCATCAGGCCCCAACCCACGAAGAAAAGACGGCGACCGGTGAGTGTCGACAGATGGCCGGTCAGCGCCATCGCGAGTGCTTGACCCACGGCTGCGATGCCCATGGCCAGCGAGACCTGTCGGGCGTCCAGTCCGACGTCGGTCGCGAGCTGACCGGGCAGTGCGACGACGGTCATCTGGGTCATCAGCCACAGACCCGTCATGAGGCCGAACAGTTGCCAGAACGCAGACCGGAACCGACCGGCCAGCAGGTCACGTAGCCCGGGCGCCGGTGCGTGGGCATTGGATCGTGCCCGATGGAACACCGGTGCGTCGGCGACGTGCCGCCGGTAGTAGAGCAGCATCCCGAGCGAGGCCAGTGCGCCGGCCAGGAACGGCAGTCGCCAGCCCCACGCGGCATACCGATCCGCACCGAGCCCTGACAGCAGCACCGCCGTGACGAACGCGATGGTGGCCTGCGCCCACGGTGCCATCGACATGATGAGCCCTGAGAAGAGACCTCGATATCGGGGCCTGGACCACTCCATCGCCAATGGGATTGCGGCACTGTACTCCCCGGCGATGAAGACCCCGCCGAGGAACCGCAATGCCAGCACCGCGATCAGGGACCCGGCACCGAGCAACTCGTGTGAGGGCAGCACGCTGATGCCTGCGCTGCATGCGGCGGTGCCGGCGATCGCCGCCCGAGTCGTCCGGGTGCGGCCCCAGCGGTCCGCGATCCGGCCGAACACGATCCCGCCCACCGGGCGTCCCAGCAGCAGCGCAGCGAAGACGACTGCCCCACCTCCGGCGCCGATGTAGGGACCGGCCAGGGTGGTCAAGGCCGGGGTGAGCGCCACCAGCGGCAAGAAGATATGGATCTGGTCGACGTAGTTCCCGATCACTCCGCCGCGCAGCGCGGCCCGTCCCTCCGGCGGCAGCGTGGCCACAGGCGTGGCTGCCGTCGAGGTGCTCATGAGGAGTTGTCCACGTAGACGCTCGCCCCGAGTTCGACGAACTCCCGCGACTTCTGCGCCATCGCCTCGTCAAGCGCATAGCGGTCTCGGATGGACTGGCTGATCCGCATTGAGCAGAACTTCGGTCCGCACATCGAGCAGAAATGCGCGGTCTTGGCCGGCTCCGCCGGCAGTGTCTCGTCGTGGAACGCCATCGCTGTCTCCGGGTCGAGACTCAGTGCGAACTGGTCGTTCCAGCGGAACTCGAACCGGGCCGCGCTCAACGCATCGTCGCGCACCCGGGCCCCGGGGTGGCCCTTGGCCAGATCAGCAGCATGGGCTGCGATCTTGTAGGTGATCACCCCGGTCTTGACATCGTCCCGGTCCGGCAGACCCAGATGCTCTTTCGGGGTCACGTAGCACAGCATCGCAGTGCCGTGCTGGGCGATGACTGCCGCTCCGATCGCCGAGGTGATGTGGTCGTAGCCGGGCGCGATGTCGGTGACCAAGGGGCCGAGTGTGTAGAACGGCGCACCGTGGCACCACTGCTGCTGCAACTGGACGTTTTCGGCGACCCGGTCCAGAGGCACATGGCCCGGACCCTCCACCATCACCTGCACGTCGAACTCCCAGGCGCGGGAGGTCAGTTCGGCCAGGGTGTGTAGCTCGGCCAGCTGCGCCTCGTCGTTGGCGTCGGCCACCGAGCCGGGGCGCAACCCGTCACCGAGAGAGAAGGCGATGTCATAGGCCGCGAAGATCTCGCAGAGATCGTCGAAATGGGTGTAAAGGAACGATTCGCGATGGTGGGCCAGGCACCACGCGGCCATGATCGACCCGCCGCGGGAGACGATCCCGGTCACCCGGCCGGCGGTCAGCGGAACGTAGCGAAGCAGCACCCCGGCGTGGATCGTCATATAGTCCACGCCCTGTTCGGCCTGCTCGATCACGGTGTCGCGGAAGACCTCCCAGCTCAAGTCTTCGGCGCGGCCGTCGACCTTCTCCAGCGCCTGGTAAAGCGGCACGGTGCCGATCGGGACCGGGCTGTTTCGCAGGATCCACTCGCGCGTGGTGTGGATGTCGTCGCCCGTGGACAGGTCCATCACGGTGTCGGCTCCCCAGCGGGTGGCCCACGACATCTTCTCGACTTCCTCGGCGATCGAGCTGGTCACTGCCGAGTTGCCGATATTCGCGTTGACCTTGGTCAAGAACGTTCGCCCGATGATCATCGGTTCGGACTCGGGGTGGTTGACGTTGGCCGGGATGATGGCTCGACCGGCGGCTACCTCGGCCCGCACCAGCTCGGCGTCGACGCCTTCGCGCGCCGCGACATACCGCATCTCGGTGGTGGTCTCGCCCCGCCGCGCATAGTGCATCTGGGTGACCCGGCGGCCAGGGAGGGCCTGCAGCGGCGGCCGGCGTTGCCCTTGCCACGTCATGGATGCCTCACCACGGCGTTCGGCAGTGCGCCCGTCGTCGCTCAGGTTAGGGCTCCGTCCCTCGTACGCTGCGACATCGCCCCGTGCCGCGATCCACTCCGCGCGGCGCGGGCTCAGCCCGACCTGGGGATCGGAACCGGGCCCGCAGGTGCGGTAGATCAACACGTCGGGGTTCGCGCTGCCGTCCGTCGAGGTTCCCTGGGCGACCGCGGTGACTGGGACGGCCAGCTCGCCGCCGATGTGGTGCACTCGGTGTTGAGGATGGACTTCGCTCATCGTGAGCCTCACTTCCTTCGCCGGCATGATCCGGACAGGTTCGAACGGTCCGGGCGGCATCAGCCCGATCTCAGCCGCTTGCCAGCGGCTCCCGCGTGGGTGACTCCACTATAGCCACCGGCCAACAGCCAGCAGAGGAGACGGCATACGGTGACCTCATGACTCCCGGACGGCCGCCAGTCGCAGTGTCCGTCGCGGGCAGCGATCCGTCGGGCGGGGCCGGGATTCAAGCGGACCTGAAGACGTTCGGCGCGCTGGGCGCCTATGGCTGTGCGGTGGTGACCGCACTGACCGCTCAGAACACCACGAGTGTGGTCGGTGTTCACCCGGTGCCAGTCGATGTCGTCCTGCAACAACTCGACGTGCTGCTCGCGGATGTCCGCGTGGACGCGGTCAAGGTCGGGATGCTCGGCACTGCTGAGCTGACTCGAGCGCTGGCGCCGCGGCTGGGCCGACTGAGCAAGGCCGGGGTCCCAGTGGTCGTAGACCCGGTGATGACAGCCACCACGGGTGCCCGGCTGCTCGACCGCGAGGGGGCCGAAGCGTTCCGGGAGCTCCTGCCGCTGGTCGACGTCATCACCCCGAACCTGCTCGAGGCGGAAGTCCTCAGCGGCCAGCAGCTCGGCCGCGGGATCGGGGCTTTGTCAGGGCAGGCACGGCTGCTCAGGCAGGCGGGGGCTCGCCGGGTGCTGGTCACCGGGGGACACCTCGATGGTCATCCGGATGCGGTGGATCTCTGGTCCGACGACGACGGCGAACAGCGGCTCACCGCTGAGCGCCTGCCGGATGCGCACACTCACGGCACCGGGTGCACCCTGTCGTCGGCCCTCGCTGCGTTGCGTCCACGCTGTCCCGACTGGCATGCCACGGTCACCCAGGCGAAAGCCTGGCTGACCGAGGCGATCCGCCAGGCGCCGGTGCTCGAGGTCGGCCGCGGGGTCGGGCCGCTGCACCACTTCCACGAGTTCCCCCGCTGGCGCTGAGACATCGAGTGCTTGGCCGCAAGCCCCCGAAGCACCTGCCGGGTCACGTCACGGTCCGGTCAATGCGCAACCGAAACGGCCCCGAGGCCGTAGCGTGTGGGCGGCCGCAGTGGCAGGATGCCCCAGGCGCAGGCATCGCAGCCCGCTGGTGTGTGCGTTGCTGGACTACCTGTCCAGGGAGAAATCACCCGAAGGACTACCTCATGCTTCGTTGTCGCACCCTGCTGCTCGCCGGCGTCGCGCTCGTGTCTCTTTCCATGGCTGCGTGCGGTTCCGACTCGTTGTCCGGCTCAGCTACCGAGGCGGCCAAGGACAGCACGGCGTCAGCGTCGTCTGCTGTCGACGCCGCGGTCTCCGCCGACCCGGCGCTGGTCGCCAAGTTGCCGGAGAAGATCGCCTCCGCCGGCAAGATCGTCGTCGGCACCGACGCGACCTACGCGCCCAATGAGTTCTTGGACACCGACGGCAAGACGGTCATCGGTATGGATGTCGATCTGTTCGACGCTGTGGCCGCAAAGTTCGGGGTCACTGTCGAATACCAGCCGGCCGACTTCTCCAGCGTCATTCTCGGCGTGGCCGGGGGCAAGTTCGACGTCGGGGTCTCCAGCCTCACCATCAACGACGAGCGCAAGCAACAGGTCGACATGGTCAGCTACTTCGACGCAGGCACACAGTGGGTGGTGCCCACGGGCAACCCGAAGGACGTCGACCCCGACAACGCCTGCGGCCTGAGCGTCGGTGTGCAGAAAGGCACCGTGCAGATCGACGACATCACGGCCCGTAACAAGGACTGCGTCGAGGCGGGCAAACCGGAGATCAACCTCGTGGTCCAAGAGGGCCAGGACCAAGTGACCGCTGATGTCGTGAGCGGCAAGACGGCTGCGATGCTTGCCGATTCACCGGTGAGCCTCTACGCCGTGCAACAGACCAACGGGCAGATCGAGGCGCTCGGCGGCATCTATGACGCCGCCCCGTACGGCTTCGTCGTGCCTAAGGGCCAGGAGGAGTTCGCTCAGGCGATTGCGGACGCGTTGACCGCTTTGCACGAGTCGGGCGACTACGAGAAGGTCCTCGCCGACTGGAACAACGTGTCCGGCGGTATCGACGAGTTCCTCGTCAACCCCTGACCGATGGGGTTGCCGTCCAGCTCCACAGACCGGCCGGGTGTCATCCATGCCCGGCCGGTCCGGCACCCGGGCCGTTGGGTCGCGATCGCCGGCATCGGTGTGCTCATCGCGATGCTGATCAGTTCGTTCGTCACGAACGAGCGGTGGAACTTCCCGATGTCGTTCGAGATCATGGTCCAGAGCCCGGTGCTCGAGGGCCTGGTCAAAGGCACGCTGCTCGGCACGCTCGGCGCGATGGTCATCGGTGTCGGGTTGGGGGTGCCGCTGGCGGTCATGCGTTTGTCGGAGAACCCGGTGCTGCGGGGGGTGGCTTTCGCCTTCACCTGGTTCTTCCGCGCCATTCCCCGGTACGTGCTGCTCGTCATCATGGGCACCGGTCTCGGCTACCTCTACAGCACCCTTGAGTTCGGGATCCCGTTCGGCCAGCAGCTCTCCCAGATGCTCGGGTGGTCGCACGACCTGACCTTCGGCTCGGTCGAGACCTTCTCGCTCTTCGGCGGCCTGCTCGGAGGCATCATCGGTCTCGGGCTCTCCGAGGCCGCCTATATGGCCGAGATCGCCCGGGCTGGCATTCTCTCGGTCGACAAGGGACAGCACGAGGCGGCCCACGCGCTCGGGATGAGCAGAGGTCAGACCATGCGCCGGGTCGTGTTGCCCCAAGCGATGCGGGTCATCGTGCCGCCGACCGGCAACGAGACGATCGCGATGGTCAAGGACACCTCCCTGCTCACGGCGATCCCGGTCATCACCGAGCTCTTCTATCAGACTCGGGCCATCGGGACCCGCACGCTGCAGATCATGCCGTCGCTGGTCGCCGCCACGATCTGGTACCTCGTCGTCTGCTCGGTGCTCATGGTCGGCCAGTTCTACCTGGAACGCTACTTCGGCCGTGGCTTCGGAGCAGTGCCGAAGAAGACCAGGGAAATGCTGATCAAGATCGAGGCGGACCACTGATGGATCCGGATCAGCCCACCCGGCCCGCCAGCTCAGCGACCGGCCAGCTGCTGGTGCACGCGGTCAACGTCATGAAGTCCTTCCACGACAACCAGGTGCTTCGGGGCATCGACATGGATGTCGTCGCCGGGCAAGTCGTCTGCCTGCTCGGCCCGTCCGGGTCGGGCAAGACGACCTTCCTGCGCTGCATCAACCAACTCGAGACCATCGACGGTGGCCGGATCTGGGTCGATGGCGAACTCATGGGCTACGACGATCGTGACGGGGTGCTGCACCGGCTCACCGAGAAGCGGATCGCCGCCCAGCGCCGCGAGATCGGCATGGTCTTCCAGCGGTTCAACCTCTTCCCGCACAAGACGGTGCTCGAGAACGTCATGGAGGCCCCACTCCTGGTCAAAGGGGAATCCAAGGGTGAGGTCCGAGCGCGGGCCATGGAGTTGCTCGGCCGGGTTGGACTGCACGACCGGCCCGCGGCATACCCTGGGCAGCTCTCCGGTGGCCAACAACAGCGGGTGGCGATCGCCCGGGCCTTGTGTATGCGGCCGAAACTCATGTTGTTCGACGAACCGACCTCGGCGTTGGATCCCGAACTCGTCGGCGAAGTGCTCACCGTCATGCGTGAGTTGGCCGAGAGCGGTATGACGATGATCGTCGTCACCCACGAGATGGCCTTCGCCCGCGACGTCGCCGACCGGGTCGTCTTCATGGACGAGGGCGTGGTCGTCGAGGAGGGGCCACCCAGCCAGGTGGTTTCCGATCCGCAGCACCAGCGGACCCAGGCGTTCCTGCGTCGGATGACCAGCGAGGTCTGACCCAACAGGGTTGACCACAGCGAATGACTAGACCGCCCTGCGCCCCGTTCATGTCCGGCTCCCACGGCATACGCCTCGCCGTGGCGGAGCATCCGCAGACAACTGACCGAATGATCAGGAATCGTCCGGGACCTAGGTCTGGCCCCGCGGGGGGTCCGTTTCGCGAGGATGGACGGATGGTGTACACGCCCGAGGCCGATGCCCCTCTCCGTTGGTCAGTCGACGAGTTGCGCGCCCACCAGCTGGAGCGTCTCCAGCAGACTGTGCGGCGCTGCTACGAGAAGGTGCCGTATTACCGGCAAGCTTTCGAGGCCCGCGATGTGCATCCCGACGACATCCGTGAGTTGTCCGACATCACCAAGCTCCCGTTCACCGACAAGCACACCCTGCGGGACAACTATCCGTTCGGGCTGTTCGCCGTACCGCGGTCGGAGGCGGTGCGCATCCATGCGAGCAGTGGCACGACCGGCAAAGCCACCGTCGTCGGCTACACCCAAGCCGACCTGGACCGCTGGGCCGATCTCATCGCCCGGTGCCTCTGGGTGGCCGGCTGCCGCACTGGTGACGGTTTCCACAACCTCGGCAACTACGGCCTGTTCACTGGCGGGATCGGAATCGACTCCGGTGCGCTGCGCCTGGGGATGAGCGTCGTGCCGGTCTCCGGGGGGATGACCGAGCGCCAAGTGCAGCTCATCCAGGACTTCCAGCCACGAGCAATTCACTCGACGCCGAGCTACTTCCTCACCGTGCTCGACGCGATGGAGAAGGCTCGCATCGACCCCCGCGAAACCAGCCTGGAGATCGGCATCTTCGGTGCCGAGCCGTGGACCGAGCAGACCCGGAATGTGTTGCAGGAGCGGGCCGGGCTCAAGGCCATGGACATGTTCGGGCTCTCCGAGCTGATGGGTCCAGGAGTGGCCAGCGAAGCGCTGGAGACCCAGGACGGCCTCAACATCTGGGAGGACTACTTCTATCCCGAGATCGTCGATCCGCAGACCCTCGAGCCGGTGCCTGACGGCACTCCGGGTGAGTTGGTGTTCACCAGCCTCACCAAAGAGGCATTCCCGGTGCTGCGCTACCGGACCAAGGATCTGTCCTGTCTGCTACCCGGCACGGCATACTCCCAGATGCGGCGGATGGCGAAAGTCACCGGACGCACCGACGACATGATGATCATCCGTGGCGTCAACGTCTTCCCGACCCAGATCGAGGAGATCATCATGCGCCACAGTGACTTGGCGCCTCACTTCCAGTGCGTGTTGACCCAGCCGGGCAACATGGTCAACCTCACGGTCGTCGTCGAGACCCACGTGCACGTCGAGCATGAGCTCGCCAATGCCATCTCGCACGACATCCAGCACGAGATCAAAGCCCGGATCGGCACGACCGCCCAAGTCGAGGTTCGTGACCCGGGTGGTATCGAGCGCTCGGTGGGCAAGGCACGACGCATCATCGACATGCGCCCCAAGTCCTGATCGCTTGCGTCAGACTGGGTTTCTGCCGGTCCCTCGGTGATTCGGTCCACGGGCTGAGGTGAGCTCGCGGACCGCCGCGGGCCGCGGCATACCCTGGGCTTATGCGCGTCCTCGTCAGCGGAGGTGCCGGCTACATCGGCTCGCACACTGTCGTTCAATTGATTGGCGCAGGCCACGACGTGGTCATCGCCGACTCGTTCGTCAACGCCAAGCCCTCGGTCATCGCGAGGTTGGAGTCCTTGACGGGTGCGCGGATCCCCGTGTTCCGGGTCGACCTGGCCGACGCGGCCGCCACCGATCAACTCTTCGCGCAGACACCCGTCGAGGCGGTCGTTCATTTCGCGGGACTGAAAGGGGTGGGGGAGAGCGTCGAACAGCCACTGCGCTACTACCGCAACAACCTCGATGCGACGCTCGCACTGCTGGACGCGATGCGTCGCCATGGTGGTCGGCTGTTCGTCTTCTCGTCCTCGGCCACCGTCTACGGTGCCGAGGCTCCGCTGCCCTATCACGAGACCTACGAGCCACTGGTCGCCAATGACCCCTACAGCCGCACCAAGTTGATGGGCGAGCAGGTCTTACGCGATAGCGCCGCTGCTGACCCGCACCTGCGGGTGGCGATCCTGCGCTACTTCAACCCGGTCGGGGCCCATCCGTCGGGGCAACTCGGTGAGGATCCGCAGGGTGTTCCGAACAATCTCATGCCATACGTCGCTCAAGTAGCGGTAGGGCGGCGGGAACGCTTGTCCGTTTTCGGCGGCGACTACGACACTGCTGACGGAACCGCCGAACGCGACTACATCCACGTCGAAGACCTCGCAGCCGGTCATTCGGTGGTGCTGGATCGGATTGCTAACCACGAGGATTCGGTGTCCACGTGGAATCTCGGCAGCGGCGTGCCGAGTTCAGTGCTGGAAGTCGTGGCAGCCTTCGAGCGGGCCAGCGGACGCGGCATCCCGTACGACATTGTCGGGCGTCGGCCCGGAGACCTACCCCAGACCTGGGCCGACCCGGCCAAGGCAGCCGCCGAGCTCGGTTGGCGCACCTCCCGCAGTCTGGACGACATGTGCGCAGATGCGTGGCGTTGGCAGAGCCGGAACCCGCAGGGATACCCCGGCTGAAGCACCGCGGGTCGGCGGGCGGGGGCGTCAGTGATGTTGGTCGAGTGTCGATACCTCGAGGTCGCCGTCGGCGTATTGCTTGCGGAGGACCTTCTTGTCGAACTTGCCGACGCTGGTCTTGGGGACCTCGTTGATGATGGCCCAGCGTTCGGGGATCATCCACTTGGCGGTCTTGCCGTCCATCCAGGCCTTGATCTCCTCGACGGTCGTCGACGTGCCCGAGGCCAACACGACGGTGGCCAGTGGTCGTTCACCCCATCGGTCGTCGGGCACACCCACGACCGAGGCTTCGAGGACGTCCGGGTGGCCCATGATGATGTTCTCCAGATCGACCGACGAGATCCATTCACCCCCGCTCTTGATCACGTCCTTGGCGCGATCGGTCAACACGAGGAAGCCGTCCTCGGTGAGCGAGCCGACATCCTCGGTCCGCAACCAGCCGTCGTGGAATTTCGCTGCCATCTCAGCCAGCTCAGCCTCGGATTCGCTGCCGTCGGCGTAGTAGGACCCGGCGATCCACGGTCCTCGCATCTCGAGCTCGCCGACGGTCTCACCATCCCACGGTTCGACGACATTATCCGGGCCGATGAGCCGGGCCTCGACCCCGGGCAACAGCCGCCCCTGGGCTGCTGCATAGCGCCAGTACTCGTCACTGGCCTTCTCGACTTCGACCGGCGGGATGGCCAGGGTGCCGACCGGTGATGTTTCGGTCATTCCCCAGCCGTGGACCATCTCGATGTTGTGGCGTTCGTAGAACGCCTTCATCAGTGGTGGCGGGGCGGCTGACCCTCCGACCATGAGGCAGCGGCAGCTGGAGGTATCGACCTCGTGCGTGTCGAGATACTGCAGCAGGTCGTTCCAGATCGTCGGCACCCCGGCACCGAAGGTGACCTTCTCGGCTTCGATCATCTTGGCCAACGGCTCG
>PDWI01003288.1_pt1 | contig 29288 bp, 31 predicted proteins | sample 1430891 | NCBI WGS metagenome assembly PDWI01 (sample SAMN01162508, study PRJNA174530) | Oral metagenome, whole genome shotgun sequencing project. | biome: Marine environment; feature: Marine mammal; material: Swab sample of the gingival sulcus; isolation source: swab sample of gingival sulcus... | reverse complement strand
CGGTGCCTTCGGCGTTGAAGCGCATGACAATCACCGTCACAAGCACTATCAAGCCGCCAATCATCGTGACGGTCAGCCCCGTCACGAGCCACTTGAGGTAGGACACCAGACGGGCGTCCTGTTCGGAGATCGGAGCGTCTTCCATGTCGAATCCCTTGCTTGTGCGGGTCATCATCGCCGCCAACCCGCCGCCGCGTCTTGATAAGGCGCTGGCGCGCGATGTGCCAGAAGAAGCTGGGCTGTCGCGCTCGCGGCTGGGCAAGCTGATCGCGGGGGGGCAGGTGTCGCGCGGGGGCGTGGCGGTGACGGATCTGCGCGCGCGCGTGGGCGAGGGCGACGTGTTCGAGATCGCCGTGCCGGTGGCCGGGGAGAGCCACATCGGCGCCGAGGACATCCCGCTCGACATCCTTTTCGAGGACGACGCGCTGATCGTGGTCAACAAGCCGGCGGGGATGGTGGTCCACCCCGCGCCGGGCAGCCCCGGCGGCACGCTGGTCAACGCGCTTCTGGCGCATTGTGGCGACACGCTCTCCGGGGTCGGCGGCGAGAAGCGGCCGGGGGTCGTGCACCGGATCGACAAGGACACCACCGGGCTGCTGGTCGTGGCGAAGTCGGACAAGGCGCATCACGGGCTGGCGGCGCAGTTCGAGCGGCACAGCGTGGAGCGGCATTACAAGGCGCTGGTGCATGGGGTGCCGGACCGGGCCGACCCGCGGCTGAAGGGGGTCAAGGGCGTGAGCTTCGAGGCGGGGGGGATCGTGAAGATCACCACCCGGCTCGCGCGCCACAAGACCGACCGCCAGAAACAGGCGGTGGTCTGGGGCGGCGGGCGGCACGCGGTGACACGGGCGCGCGTCGAGGCGCGGTTCGGGACGCCGGCGGTGGCGGCGCTGGTGGATTGCTGGCTGGAGACGGGGCGGACGCACCAGATCCGTGTCCACATGGCCCATGCGGGCCACGGGCTGATCGGCGACCAGACTTACGGCGGGCGGCGCAGACTGTCGGAGAAGGCGGTCGGGGCGGAAGCGGCGGAGGCGGCGCGGGCCTTCCCGCGACAGGCGCTGCACGCGGCGACGCTGGGGTTCACCCACCCGATCAGCGGGGAAGCGATGCGCTTCGAGGCGCCGCTGCCCGCGGACATGGCCGGTTTGATCGAGGTTTTGAGCTAGGAAACGCGAACGCGCGTTCGCGTCATGCGCCGTCGCGCGACGGCGCCCTGCGCCCGTTGCAAGGCGGGGTTTCCTGTAACGAAGCGCAAATCCGCGTGAGGGGGCTGTCGCGCGCCGGCGAATGCAGCCATATTCCGCTCAACCTTGCCGCGCGTGGCCCTGGGGCTTGAATGCGACGGTATACAGCATATATTCAATGTTAATCCCCGCAACATTGCGACGGGTCACAGGAGAGTTCATGAGTAACTACAAGAATTTGCCGGCACCGACACCAGAGGGCGGCCTGAACCGCTACCTCCAGGACATCCGCAAGTTCCCCATGTTGGAGCCGGAAGAGGAATACATGCTGGCGAAACGCTGGGTCGACCACGAGGATTCGGGCGCGGCCCACAAGCTCGTCACCAGCCACCTGCGCCTCGCGGCGAAGATCGCCATGGGCTATCGCGGCTATGGGCTGCCGCAGGCGGAGGTGATCTCCGAGGCCAATGTCGGCCTGATGCAGGCGGTGAAACGGTTCGACCCGGAGAAGGGCTTTCGCCTTGCCACCTACGCGATGTGGTGGATCCGCGCCTCGATCCAGGAATACATCCTGCGGTCGTGGAGCCTCGTGAAGCTCGGCACCACCAGCGCGCAGAAAAAGCTGTTCTTCAACCTGCGCAAGGCCAAGGCGCGCATCGGCGCGCTGGAAGACGGCGACATGCATCCCGACAACGTCAAGCGGATCGCCAACGACCTGAACGTGTCGGAAGCCGAGGTGATTTCGATGAACCGGCGCATGTCGGGGGGCGACGCCTCGCTGAACGCGACGGTTTCGGCCGATGGCGAATCCTCCATGCAGTGGCAGGACTGGCTGGAGGACGAGGATGCCGACCATGCCTCGGACTACGAATCCCGCGATGAGCTGGAGGCCCGCCGGGGGATGCTGGTCGAGGCGATGGACGTGCTGAACGACCGCGAGAAGGACATCCTGACCCAGCGCCGCCTGTCGGATGCCACGGTCACGCTGGAGGATCTGTCGTCGCAATATGGCGTGTCGCGCGAGCGGATTCGCCAGATCGAGGTGCGCGCCTTCGAGAAGGTGCAGAAGAAGGTGCAGGAACTGGCGGCGGCGAAGGGGATGCTGGAGCGTGACTGAGCGGATGGAACCGGAAGACGTGGCGCCGCGGGTGCTGGAAGAGCCGGGGCAGGGCGGGAGCCGGGAGTGGGATGACGTCTGGATGCGCGGGCTGTGGATGCTCGTGCTGGCGGTCCTGTTCGGGCTGGGGACGACCCTGCTGACGGTCGGCGTCGTGCTGCAATTCGGCTGGTTGCTGTTCGCAAAGGAAAAGAACGCCCAGATTGCCGCCTTCGGGGAGGATCTGGCGGAGTGGCTCGCGCAGGTGGCGCTGTTTCTGGCGGGCACGACGGAAGACAAGCCCTTTCCCTTCAGCCCTTGGGGCCGGAAGGGGTAAGGGGGCACGCGAACGCGCGTTCGCGTGAGGCGCCGCCGCGCGGCGGCGCCCCGTTGCGTCAGGCTTCCATGGCTTCGAGCTGGTCGATGAAGCCGGAGATCATGCCGAGGCCCTTCGACCAGAAGCCCGGGTCGGAGGCGTCGAGGCCGAAGGGCGCGAGCAATTCCTTGTGGTGCTTTGATCCCCCGGCGCGCAGCATGTCGAAATACTTCTCCTGAAAGGCCGGGTCGCCCTCTTCGTAGACCGCGTAAAGCGCGTTCACCAGCCCGTCGCCAAAGGCATAGGCGTAGACGTAGAAGGGCGAGTGGACGAAGTGGGGGATGTAGGACCAGAAGGTCTCATACCCGTCCATGAAGGTGAACGCCGGGCCGAGGCTTTCGCCCTGCACGCTCATCCACAGGGCGTTGATGTCGTCGGCGGTCAACTCGCCTTCGGCCCGCGCCGCGTGCAGCTTGCATTCGAAATCGTAGAAGGCGATCTGGCGCACCACCGTGTTGATCATGTCTTCCACCTTGCCCGCCAGCAGAACCTTGCGCTGTGCGTCGTCGGGGGCACCGTCGAGCAGCTTGCGGAAGGTCAGCATCTCGCCGAAGACCGAGGCCGTTTCGGCCAGGGTCAGCGGGGTCTGGCTGAGCATTTCGCCCTGATCGGCGGCCAGTACCTGGTGGACACCGTGGCCCAGCTCGTGCGCCAGCGTCATCACGTCGCGCTGCTTGCCGAGGTAGTTCAGCATCACGTAGGGGTGGGCATCCGTCACCGTCGGATGGGCGAAGGCGCCGGGGGCCTTGCCGGGCTTCACGCCCGCGTCGATCCAGCCACGGTCGAAGAACGGCTCGGCGATCGCGGCCATTTTGGGGGAGAAGGCGGTGTAGGCGTCGAGCACGGTCTGCTTCGCCTCGCTCCAGCCGATGACGCGGGTGTCTTCCAGCGGCAGAGGGGCGTTGCGGTCCCACATTTCCAGCGTGTCGAGGCCCAGCCACTTGCGCTTCAGTTCGTAGTAGCGGTGCGACAGTTGCGGGTAGGCGGCGACCACCGCGTTGCGCAGCGCTTCGACCACCTCCGGTTCGACGTGGTTGTCGAGGTGACGCGCGGTCTGCGGGGAAGGCATCTTGCGCCAGCGGTCCTCGATCTCCTTCTCCTTGGCGAGCGTGTTGTGGATACGCGCGAAGAGCTTGATGTTCTGTCCGAAGACGCGGGCCAGCTCGCGGGCAGCGGCTTCACGCTTGCTGCGTTCCTGCCCAGTGAGCAGGTTCAGACAGGCTTCCAGCGGCATTTCCTCTTCGCCCTCCGGGGTGAAGACCAGCCCGGCCATGGTCTCGTCGAACAGCTTGTTCCACGCGGCGGCGCCGACGGTGGAACTGTCGTGCAGGAAGCGCTCCAACTCGTCGGAAAGCTGGTAGGGGCGCATCGCGCGCAGGCGCTCGAAGATGGGGGCGTAGCGGGCGAGACCGGCATCCGCCGCGATGTTGGCGTCTAGCGTTTCATCGGGCAAGCGGTTGATTTCAAGGGTGAAAAACACCAGCGCATTGGTGGCGACGGTGAGCCGTTCCTGGAGGTTTTGCAGGAACTGGGCGCGTTCGCCGTCGGTGGTGTTCTGGTAGTAGCGCAGGCCGGCGTAGCTCATCAGACGGCCCGAGACGCGCTCGATTTCTTCGTAGGCGCGCACGCATTCGAGCAGCCCGGCGGCGTCGAGCGCCGCGAGCTTGCCCTCGTAGCGGGCGGCGAAATCGGCACAGGCGGTCTCGACCCGGTCCAGATCACGCGCGACCTCGGGGGCGTCGGGCGCGGTGTAGAGATCGGACAGATCCCACTCGGGCAGATCGCCCAGTTCAGCGGCCTCTGCGGCGGTGTCGGGGGCGAAGACGGGGGCGGGATTATGGAGAATTGTACGCATTTTTGCTCCTGAAACTGTTTGACAGGATTCATAAGCGCAGCCTTCGCGCGGCTCAATCCCCTGTTTGGCGGCGCCGCGAATCACCCGTGCCGCGCGAAAACCCGGCGCGACTGACACTGCTGTGGAAACGGCGCCGGGGCCGCGCGCGTTAATGTTGAATGCCGCGCAACAGACTGAATGAATCACCTGATTTTTGCCTCATTTTTGCCACGACCCGGCGTGAGAACGAAAATCGGGTTCTTGGGGGTAGCGCCTTGAACAGGGCAACCTGAAGGAGTGGTGACGCGATGAAAAGCGCAAACATGATGCAGAATGCACGGCCAAACGGGTTCGCGCGGTCGGAAGATGGCTCGTTTGTCATCTTTGTGCTCTTCGTGTTTCTCATGATACTGACGATCGGGGGGCTTGGCGTCGATTTCATGCGCTACGAGGCGCAGCGTGTGCGCCTCCAGGCGACGCTGGACCGTGCGGTTCTGGCCGCGAGCAGCCTGGAACAACCTCTCCCGCCGACTGAAGTCGTGCTGGACTATTTCGACAAGGCGGGGCTTGGCTCCTATATCGACGCCAGCGACGTGACCGTGGTCGAGACCAACACGTCGCGCTATGTCGAGGCGACGGCCGACATGCAGGTCGACTCGACTCTCCTGAAGTTCTCCGGGATCGACTACCTGACGGCCGTCGGCACCGGCGCGGCGGAAGAGGCCGCGGCGGAAACCGAGATTTCGCTGGTGCTGGACGTTTCCGGTTCAATGAACCGCCGGTCGTCTTCCGGCTATACCAAGCTGGCCATTCTGAAATGGGCGGCGAAGAAGTTCATCAACGTCGTCCTGTGCGACCCAACCGACGATTCCGAGACGACCGACTGCGTGGTCGAAGACGGGCAGGTCTCCGTTTCGATCATTCCCTATTCCGAACAGGTGACCGTTGGCGAAACGGTTCTCCAGCATTTCAACGTGACCAACGAACACAACGATTCCCACTGTGTGACCTTCGACGCGAGCGACTTCGACAATGCCGGTATCGACCCGGATGTGGAATTGCAGCGCACCGGCCATTTCGACCCGTGGAACGGGTATAGCAGCTCCGTCAGAAGCACGACCTGCGAACGCGAGGCCGCGCGCGAGGTGACGGTGCTGGAGGCCGATATTCCAACGCTTCACGAGGCCATTGACGATCTGAGCGCCCATGGCAACACGTCGCTGGACCTTGGCATGAAATGGGGCGCGGCCTTCCTGCACCCCGATCTTCAGCCGGTCATCGACGAACTGATCGACGACGGGGAGGTCGACGCGAAATTCAGCGACCGGCCGCTGGTTTGGTCGACACGCGGTGCTCAGAAGGTCGTCGTGCTGATGACCGATGGCCAGAATACCTCGCAGCACTACCTCTATGACAAGTATCGGTCCGGGCCGTCCGATGTCTGGGTCAACCTCAAGGAAAACGGAACCCGGGGAACGCGCTACTCGGTCTACCACTCCGGCTATGACAAGTATTACTGGGTGAACGACCGCTCGTGGCACGATGAGCCGGAAGGGTTGAGCGATGAAGAGGAGTGCGACTGGGCCTGGATCCCCGGGACCGGCTGGGAGTGGCAATGTGTCGTGACCGTGCCGGGCTATGGCGCCGAGGAACTGAACTTCGCCGAGTTGTGGCGCGTCAAGACCTGGTCCTGGTTCAAGCGTTTCCGCTGGCTCGGCTACCCCGGAAGCGCCTACGGCCGCACCACCAAGAACAACCGGCTGAGCAAAATTTGCGGTGCCGCAAAGGATGCCGGGATGATCGTCTTTACCGTGGGCTTCGAAGTGCCCGACTACATCGCCCCGGTGATGCGCGACTGTGCGTCGAGCGATGCCCATTACTTCGACGTGGACGGTCTCGACCTGTCTACCGCCTTTGCCGCCATCGCGCGTGAGATTACGCAACTGCGGCTCGTGAACTGAAGGGTGGGATGATGTTGAGAGCAGTCATGTCAGCCTTGCACAGCTTCCGAAGGCGCCTTGGACGGGAAGACGGGTCGGCGACGGTTGAGTTTGTCATTCTGTTCCCCGCGATCATGACACTGTTCCTGTCGGCTTTCGAGGTGAGCATCTACCTGACCCGCTCGGTGATGCTGGAGCGTGCGCTGGACTTCAACGTCCGCCTGCTGCGGCTGGGCGAGCTTGACCCGCCCACGCTGGCCGAATTGAAGACGCGCGTTTGCAACGACACGCTGATCTTCGCTGACTGCCCCAACGCGATCGCCATCGAGCTGTTGCCAGTCCCGACCGACACCTGGGCGCTGCCCTCGGAAAGCATGACCTGCGTCGACCGCGCCGCGACGATCCAGCCGGTGGTGGAATTCGAACTGGGGCAGCACAACGACGTCATGGTCGTGCGCGCCTGCGCCGTGCTGGACCCGTTCTTCGGCACCACGCCGCTGGTGATGAACCTGCCGCTTGATCCCACCGGCGGTTCCGTCGTCGCGGCCGCGTCGATTTTCGTGAACGAACCGTGAGGCGCGAGATGAAACATTTGCGCAAGTATTTCAACAGGTTCCACGAGGAAGAAGAGGCAACGCTTTCGGTCGAGGCGGTGATCATGCTGCCGCTGCTGCTGTGGGCGTTCCTGTTCACCTACACGGTGTTCGACGTGTACCGGGCCAAGACGCTGGCGCTGAAGGCGAATTATGCGATCTCGGACCTGCTCTCGCGCGAGACCAACATCATCGACATGAGCTACATCAACGGGACGCAGAAGCTCTTCAAGTATCTGACCCAGGCCGACGACAGCTCGTGGATGCGCGTCACGGCCATTTCATGTTCGACGGATTGCGAGAAAAGCTCCCGGGTTCTGGACGTCGAGTGGTCGCGTGCGACCGGATCGACGGCGACGCATTCCAGCAACGACATCCGCACCCACTACAACAACATCGTGCCCGTGATCGGCAACGGGGAGTGGCTCGTCATCGTCGAAACGTCGGTTTCCTACAAGCCGCCTTTCAGCGAGAAACTGACGGGGTTCGGCGAGCGGACCTTCACCGACATCGTCATGACGCGCCCCCGTTTCGCCCCGCAATTGTGCTTCGACGGCGTGGGCTGCGGCGTGTGACGCGCGACGGCGCCCGCGTTGCGGCGGGTCAGCCGTTCAGGTGGGCGTCGAACAGGGCGGTGGAGCGGTCGAGGAAGACGTCGCGGATCTCGGGGCGCTCCATCATGATCTCGTGTTCGCCGTTCTGTGCGATCACCAGTTCGCCCCGTGACCATTTCGCCATCCCGGCGCGGATCCGGTCGGGCCGGACGATGCGCTCGTGCGTTCCGAGGAAGGCGATCGCCGGCATGTCCGGGGCGGGCATCTTCGCCAGCGCCGACATCTCGTCGAAGGCGGCGCGCAGCCAGCCCAGTGTCGGGCCGCCGAGGATCAGCTCGGGGTGAGCTTCCAGCTGCGCCTTCAGAGCGTCCCATGTGGGGCGGTCGGTGGTCAGGTTGTTTTCGTCGCTGTCGAAAGGCGCTGCCAGCAGGGTGTGTTCGAGGGTGGTGCCGGGGGCGAGCCGGCCGGCAAAGGCGGGCCAGCGGGCAAGGCGGCTCGACAGCCACGCCAGCGGCCGTTTCCACGGGCTGATCTGGATGCCCCACATCGGCGCGGAGAAGGCGACGGCCTTGGCCGGGAAGCCTTCGTGCAACGCGCGCAGGGCAATGCAGCCGCCCATGGAATGGGCAACAAGGAACCACGGACGGGGCATCTGCAACCGTTCCGCGTGGGCCACCACCGCCGCCACATCGCGCTGGAATTCGGCGAAATCGCCCACATGCCCGAGCAACGGCTCGGCCAACGCGTGGTCGGCCAGCCCCTGTCCGCGCCAGTCGCATGTCAGCAAGGCATAGCCGCGGGCCAGATATTCCCCGGCAACCGCGCCATATTTCTCGATATATTCAGTGCGGCCGGTGAAGAGGAACACCGTCCCCTTCGCCTCTTTCCCCTCCGGGGCCCAGTTGGCGGCGCGAATGCGCACGCCGTCGGACGCGGTGATCCACCAGGCTTCGCCGCCAGACGGCGCCTGGGCTACATCTTCGTGGAGGGGTGCCGCTTCCATGTGCTTAGCCCAGAAGGCTGCCAAGGCGCATCGCCGCGCCCATGTCGCCGTCAACGGCAAGCTTGCCGCTCATGAAGGCGCCGGTCGGGTTGATCTCGCCCGCGAGGATCTGCTGGAACACTTCCGGGTCGGCGGTCATGGTGCAATCGGCTTCTCCGTCGCCGGTGCGGACACCGTCGCTGTCGACCATGATGGCGCCTTCGCCTTCGAGAACGAACTTGACGCTGCCGTCAAAGCCGCCGGCGAGTTTTTCGGTGAGAGCCGCGACTGCGGTTTCGATGATGGTGCTCATTTAGGCCTCCCTAAGGCATGATTTCCTGCCCATGACCTTAACGTAAACCCCGCCCGCGCGGAACGGGGAATCGGCGAAGTGACGTAAGGACGTTTGGTGCGCGTGCTTGACGCGGCCCTTGCGCTTTTGTCCGTCAGACGCGATTTTGTACGGGCCGTGACGCGGCTGGAAGGCACGGGCATCTGACAGGCAGGAGGGCGCATGTCGCGGATCACAGCGGTTCTCGGACCGACCAACACCGGCAAGACGCATTACGCCATCGAGCGGATGCTGGGCTATCGCTCCGGCGTGATCGGGCTGCCGCTGCGGCTTCTGGCGCGCGAGGTCTACGACCGGATCGTGGCGATGCGCGGGCCGGGGGTGGTGGCACTGGTGACCGGCGAAGAGCGGATCGTGCCGGAGCGGGTGCAGTATTGGGTCTGCACCGTCGAGGCGATGCCCGAGGGGCTGGGGACGGATTTTCTCGCCATTGACGAGATCCAGCTTTGCGCCGACCCGGAGCGGGGCCACGTCTTCACCGACCGCCTGTTGCGCGCGCGCGGCACCCACGAGACGCTGTTTCTCGGCGCCGAAACGATGCGCGGCGCGATTGCCGAACTGGTGCCGGGGGTGAGCTTCCTGCACCGCGAGCGGTTCAGCGAACTGAGCTACGCCGGCTCGAAGAAGCTCAGCCGGATGCCCGCGCGCTCGGCCATCGTCGGCTTCTCGGTGGAAAACCTCTATGCCATCGCGGAGTTGATGCGTCGCCAGAAGGGGGGCGTGGCGGTGGTCATGGGGGCGCTCTCGCCGCGCACCCGCAATGCGCAGGTCGCCATGTATCAGAACGGCGACGTGGATTACCTCGTCGCCACCGACGCCATCGGCATGGGGCTGAACCTCGACGTCAGCCACGTCGCCTTCTCGGCGCTGTCGAAATTCGACGGGCGGCGGATGCGCTACCTGATGCCCAACGAGTTGGCGCAGATCGCGGGCCGCGCCGGGCGGTTCAGGACCGACGGGACGTTCGGTGTCACCGGCGAGGCATCGGGGCTGGAGCCGGAGGTGGTCGAGGCGATCACCAACCACCGCTTCGCGCCGATCCGCAAGCTGCACTGGCGCAACGCGCGGCTGCAATTCGGCTCTATCGAGGCGCTGATCGCCGCGCTGGAGGCCCCCGTGCGCGACCCCCGCCTGATGCCCGCGCGCGAGGCCGACGACCTCATGGCGCTGAAGAATCTCGCCGGGGAGGCGGAGGTGGTGGCGCGGGCCTCGGACGGGGCGAGCGTGAAACTGCTGTGGGATGTCTGCCGAATCCCCGATTTCCGCGGCATTTCCCACGCCGAACACGCCCACCTTCTCGGCCGCATCTTCGCCGATCTGCACGAACACGGCCATGTGGACGCCGCGTGGTTTGCCCGTCAGGTGCAGCGCATCGACAAGACGCAAGGCGACATCGACGCCCTCTCCAAACGGCTGGCTTTCATCCGTACATGGACTTATGTGGCGCAACGCAAGGGCTGGCTGGCCGATGTTGACCATTGGCGCGGCGAAACCCGTGCGATAGAGGATAGGCTGTCGGACGCGTTGCACGCGGCGCTGACACAGAGATTCGTTGACCGGCGCACATCTGTGCTGTTGCGGCGGTTGAAGCAAAAGGAGGGCCTTGTGGCCGAGGTGAACGATAAGGGTGAAGTGACGGTCGAGGGTGAATTCGTCGGTCGTTTGGAGGGGTTCCGCTTCCGGCAGGACAGCGCGGCCAGCCCGGAAGAGGCAAAGACCCTGCGCGCGGCAGCGGTCGCGGCGCTGGCGCCGGAATTCAGTCTGCGCGCCGACCGGTTCTACAATGCCCCCGACACGGAGCTGGATTTCACCGAACAGGGCGGGCTGATGTGGGGCGAACACGCCGTCGGCAAGCTCGTGAAGGGCGACGATCCGCTGAAGCCGCGCGTGGTGGGTTTCGTCGATGAAGAGGCCGGGGTTGCGGTGACCGAGAAGGTCGTGCGGCGCCTGCAACATTTCATCGACCGCAAGGTTGCCAACCTGTTCGAACCGATGGTCGCCATGCAGAAGGACGAGACGCTGACGGGGCTGGCCCGCGGCTTCGCCTTCCGCCTGATCGAAGAGATGGGCATCGTGCCGCGTGACGCGGTGGCGCGCGAGGTCAAGGAGCTGTCGCAGGAGTTGCGCGGCCCGCTGCGCAAGCTCGGGGTGCGGTTCGGCCAGTTCACCATCTTCATGCCGGCGCTGCTCAAGCCCGCGCCGACGCGCCTGCGGCTTGTGTTGTGGAGCCTGCACAAGGGGCTGGACGAGTTCCCCGAGGCACCGCCGCCGGGGCTGGTGACGATTCCGGTGGTGCCGGGCATCGACCCCGACATCTACATGCTCTCGGGCTACCGCCCCGCCGGACAACGCGCGATTCGCATCGACATGCTGGAACGCCTCGCCGACCAGCTGCGCGCGCAGGACAGCCGCGCCGGATTCGAGGCGACGGCCGACATGCTGTCGATCACCGGCATGACGCTGGAGCAATTCGCCGACCTGATGGCGGGGCTGGGCTACAAGGCGGTGCGCGGTGAGCGTGCGAAGGTGAAACCTGTCGCGCCTGCCGCCGACGCGCCCAAGCCGGAAGCCGAGTCGCCCGTGGCCGAGGAAGCGCCCGGGCCGGAGGCGGAGACAGAGACCGCGGGCGAGGAAGCGCCCAAGCCGGAGGCGGAGGCAGAGGCTGTGGCCGGGGAAGCGCCCGGGCCGGAGGCTGAAGCCGAAGCTGTGGCGGAGACCGGAACGGAGGCCGCGCCGGCCGACGAGCCGGAAGTCTTCTACACCTTCACCTGGGGTGGTTTCCACAAATCCGCCGGTCACAAGCCCCGCCGGGGCGGCGGCAAGCCGCAGGGCGACAAGGGCGGACGCCGCAAGCCGGGTGGCAAGCCCCAGAAGGGCGCCCCGCGCGGCGGCGACAAGCCCAAGCGCTTCGAGAGCCGTCCGAAACGCGACAAGCCGATCGACCCGGACAACCCCTTCGCCGCCGCGCTCATGGGCCTGACGGACAAGAAGTAAGTGTCTGACAAGACAGAGAAAACGGAAGCTCCGCGCGCCACGATGCGCGCGGACAAATGGCTCTGGCACGCCCGTTTCTTCAAGACGCGCGGCCTCGCCACCAAGCTGATCTCCGCCGGACATTTGCGCGTCAATGCCAACAAGGTCACCAAACCCGCGCAGGCCGTCGGCCCCGGCGACGTGTTGACCTTCCCACAAGCGCGCCACGTACGGGTTGTGCGCATCCGGGCGCTCTCACAACGCCGCGGCCCCGCGCCCGAGGCCCGGACGCTCTACGAAGACCTCACCCCCGAGTCCGCCCCCGCGCCGCGCAACCCGCGCTTCGAAGGCAAGGGCCGCCCCACCGGGAAGGACCGCCGCAGGATGAAAGATTTTGATCCGTCGATGCTTGAATGATCGCGGCATGACGAGTAGCTAGGCGTAACAACGGATCTCTGGATGTCACATGACCTATATCGTCAACGACAAATGTATCGCCTGTAAATACACCGATTGCGTGGATGTCTGCCCCGTGGATTGTTTCTACGAGGGCGAGAATACGCTGGTGATCCATCCCGACGAATGCATCGACTGCGGTGTCTGCGAGCCGGAATGCCCCGCCGACGCAATCCGTCCCGACACCGACCCGGATGCGGCGCAGTGGGTGGAATTCAACCGCAAATACGCCGAGCTTTGGCCGGTCATCGTTGCCAAGCAGGATCCGCTCCCCGATGCCGAGGAACACAACGGCGAAGAGGGCAAGCTGGAGAAGTATTTCTCCGAGGCACCGGGCGGGTGATTCGCCGGATTTTGCCTGAAAAGCGCAGCACAACCATCTGAAAAACAGCGCGTTTCCCGGAACGCTGCGTTGCCGCGCTTTGATTCGCCGCGATTCTGCGTTATATTGACCTTCTGGTATGAAACCGGAGGCTGGTGTTGTTGGTAGCGGCTGCCGCTGTCCGCACGATCCGAACAGATGAAAGAACGCGATTGGCCGAGGCCGGTGTGCGGTCTTTTGCGTCTCCGGGAAAAAGAGGAAGAACATATGAGCAAAGCCAAGAAGCTGGATTTCCGTCCCAACGAGTTCGTCGTCTACCCGGCGCATGGCGTCGGCAAGATCGTGTCGATCGAGGAGCAGGAAGTCGCCGGGCTGACGCTGGAGCTTTTCGTCATCTCCTTCGAGAAGGACAAGATGACCCTGCGGGTGCCGACCAACAGGGCGACCGAGATCGGGATGCGCGGGCTGTCCAGCCCCGACATCGTGTCCAGGGCGATGGACACGCTCAAGGGCAAGGCGCGCGTGAAGCGGGCGATGTGGTCGCGCCGGGCGCAGGAATATGAACAGAAGATCAACTCGGGCGACCTGATCTCGATCGCCGAGGTGGTGCGCGATCTGCACCGTTCCGACGACCAGCGCGAGCAGAGCTATTCCGAGCGTCAGCTTTACGAGGCAGCGCTGGAGCGGTTGACCCGCGAGGTGGCGGCTGTCGACGGGGGCGACGAGGTGGCTGCGCAGAAACGGATCGGCGATGTGCTGACCTCGCGTGCTGCGGCGGCCTGATCCGGGCTGAGAGATGGGAGGGCCGTCGCGGAAACGCGGCGGCCTTTTGCGTCAGGCGGTGGCGGCAATCAGCGAAAGCGCCGTGATTTCAGCGAGTTGCTGGGTTGCGCCGAGGACGTCGCCAGTCTGTCCGCCGATCTTGCCGTGCGCCAGCGCGGCCACGGCGGCGGTGGTGACGACGATCCAGAAGGCAGGCACCACGGTGCCCCAGCCCAGCAACAGCGCCGCGAGCACGAGGGCGAGGCCGGTGGCGAGGGCGGCGGTTTGCCTTGACGGCTGTCCGACGGAATGGCCCAGCCCCCCCGCACGGGCCGGGGGCAGAGCCGACATCACCACCGCCATCGGCGCACGCGACAGCAGCGCGGCGGCGACGAACGGGGCGAGGATCGTGCCCGCGTCGAGCAGCGTTGCAATGGCGACCCAGCGCAGAAGGAGTGTCAGGCCGAGCGCCAGTACGCCGTAGGTGCCGATATGGCTGTCCTTCATGATTTCGAGGCGGCGCGCGGGGTCGTGGCCGCCCCAGAATCCGTCGGCGCAGTCGGCCAGACCGTCTTCGTGCAGCGCGCCGGTGAGCATGATCTGCGCGCCGAGGACAAGCCCGGCGGCGAAGGGGGCAGGCAGGCCGGAACGCGCAGCGAGCGAGCCGAGCCCCGCAGCGATCAGCGCGACCAGTGCGCCAGCCAGCGGCCAGGCCCAGGCGGCCTGTGCGCCGCGCGTGAAGCGTCCACGCAACGGCAGGCGCGTCAGCAACCCGACGGCTTCGAACAGGTCGGAAACCTGGACGAGGGGGTGTTTCGGCGAGGTCATTTCGCTTTCCGGCTTTACCCTGTGCTTTCAATGGGTAAAGAGGTCGGCGCGAGTTGGCAACAGGAGAGCGTCGGATGAAGCAGGCCGAGTTTAGCACGTTGGAGGCGTTTCGCGAGGTTCTTGGGGGCCTTCCGGGTATTGATTCGGGGGCTGTTGCCGCTGCGCAGGAGCGGAACGGACAGTTGACCAAGCCGCCCGGGGCGCTGGGGCGGCTGGAAGACCTCGCCCTGTGGTATGCAGGCTGGCGCGGGGTGCCGAGGCCGGAGCTGAAGGCGCCGCAAGTTATTGTTTTTGCTGGAAATCATGGGGTTGCCGCGCGCGGTGTGTCGGCCTTTCCGGCGGAAGTCACCGTGCAGATGGTGGCGAATTTCGAGGCCGGTGGTGCGGCGGTGAACCAGCTTGCGAAGGCATTTGGCGCGAAGATGGACGTGCGGGCCTTGCAGCTTGATGTGCCGACCGCAGATTTCACCGAAGGCCCCGCGATGACGGAGGCGGAGGTTGTCGCCGCGCTGCGCGCCGGGTGGGATTCGGTCGATCCGTCGGCGGATCTGCTGGTCACCGGCGAGATGGGGATTGGCAACACGACCGCGGCTGCCGCGATTGCCCATGCGCTGCTGGGCGGCGATGCGGACGACTGGGCCGGGCGGGGGACGGGCGTCGATGACGCCGGGCTTTCGCGCAAGGTGGCGGCTGTGCGGGCCGGTGTGGCGGCCAATCCGGGCGCGGTGGACGATTCGCTGGAGGCGTTGCGATGCCTTGGCGGGCGTGAACTGGCCGCGATGGCGGGTGCGATTGCGCGCGCCCGTGCGGAGCGGATTCCGGTCATCCTGGATGGGTTCATCTGCACCGCCGCGGCGCTTACACTGGCGCGTGCCGCCGAGGGGGCGCTGGATCATTGCGTGGCCGGGCATGTCTCGGCGGAGGCGGCACATGGGCGGCTGCTCGATGCGTTGGGGCTGGAGCCGCTGCTGTCGCTCGGGCTGCGGCTGGGCGAAGCCTCGGGTGCGGCGCTGGCCATCGGTGTGCTGAAAGGCGCGATTGCCTGCCATTCGGGCATGGCGACCTTCGCGGAGGCGGGGGTGTCTGACGGCTGACCCCGCCGCGCCGGGTCAGCCGAGAGGCAGGACGTCCAGCGAATAGGTGCGGCGGCCTTTCTGGTAGGTCAGCCCCTTCGAGGAGATCGAGGTGACCTTGCCGCCGTCGAGCCGGTCGCCAACCTCCACGCGCACATAGCGCCCGTTCGACAGGCGCACCAGCGCACGGCGGGCGTTCGATGTGCCGAAAACGCCGATCAGGTTGATCTTACGCAGGTTCAGTGCGTTTGCGGTGGTGGCCTGTTGGGCGACATTGGCGCGCGTCGGAATCGACGAGGGCTTGGCGGCGGCGACAACGGTGGAGCCGTCGGAAGCGCGGGCACGCGCTGACTCGACGATGGAGGAAAAGTTCGGGGGCCGGTGGTTGGGCGAGCGCGAACTGGCCACGGCATATTCTGTCGAACCCGCGAACGCAGCCTCGACCACATCTTCCACGACGTCATCAATGACGGCGATATCGACGGCGGGGCGGGCGTTCGGGACGGTCTGCGGGACAGCCTCTGTGACTCGCTCGGGGATATTGGCCGGGCGGGATTTCGGACGGGTGCGGGGCACGCCGGGCAAGGCGAAGGGCGGCGCGGGTGTCTGCACGGGGGGGCCTTGCACGCCGGGGCCTTGCACGGCGGGGTCTTGCACGACGGGGCCTTGCAGGGCGGGCTCTGGCTGAGCCGATGGTGGCAGGGTGCCGGGGCGCGCCGGGGGGGTGGCGGCCGGACGACCGAGGACGACAAGGGCGCCGGTGGGGCTGAGGGCGCCGCGCCGGGTCGGACGCACCATGCCGTTCTCGTCGAGGTCGAAAGTGGTGCCCGCAGGCGGGGGCGGCTGGGTGGCATTCAGCGTGTCGGCGGAAAGCTGGCCGGCTGGCACATCGGGCAGGGCCTGTGCGGGCACGGTTTCCGCGGGGCCTTGCAGGGCGTCTCCAGAAGCGGTGCCGACCCGCGCCATCCCCGGTTCGACCATCGCTTCGGGGGCGCGTTGCCAGATGCCTGTCGCGGCATAGCGCGCGGCGGCGGCCTCGGGGGTGAGAACCTCGCCGACCGGCCCCGGCAACGGGTCGGGCTGTGTCGCGGGGGACGGCACATCCGGCGTTTCGGCCACGCTGGACGGATCGGGGTTGAACAGGTCTCCGCCCTTGTCGACGAACACGCCCGACCAGACGAACACGATGGCCATCGCCAGCAGAAGCGCCAGGGTCAGGACCAGCGGGAGATAGGACGTGCTCTCGCGGACTTCCTGCGTGCGGCGCGCGCCGAAGACCGTCAGGGCCTCGCTCTCACGCTCGCGGGCCAGTTCGGCCTCGGTCTTCTCGCGTTTGCGGCCGATGAGGCGGGCAGGGGAGAAGCGAGGCTCTGTCGTCGTGGGGGCGGCGGCGGCGCGTGTCTCTGGTTTTACCGCTGGCTCCGCCGGGGCCGAAACGGCGGCTTCATTTCGTGCGGCACGCCGGAACTGAAGCGCCGCAGCCTGTTTGCGGACAGTCTCGCGTGTTGCGCGCCATCCCGCGCCGAGGGTGCCCGCCACGTTCTGCGCCGCAGAGCCGGCGGCGGTTGCGGTTGCGTTTGCCACTGTGGCCAGCCGGGTGTGGGTCGGCGTCCCTTCCGGCTCAGGAGATTGCCCTGGAAGGGGTTTGCCCAATGCTTTCTGCATGTTGCGGCGGCTGCGCTCGGAACGGGAAAGCCCCCTTTCGGAGATCTCCGGCTGTGCTGTCACGCTGGGTTTCGCGGGGCCGGGGAAGGCGTCCACGGGTTTTGCCGCGGGCTTTTGCTCCGGCATTTCCGCCCTGTCGGGGGCGGCAGGTGTGACGGTATCCGACCCGGGGATCGCGATTCGCGGGGCAATACGGGAAAGCCGCTCGGTGGGCGGTGTCGTGGTGTCAGGCACCGTTTCACGATGCGTGTGGAACGCCACCGACGCGCTGGCAGACGGGCCTTGTGGTGCGGCCGGTTCCGGTGCGTTTTGCGCGCCGGGCGCAGGTCCGGGCTGCGGTTCAGGCGAACGCGCGGGACGGGATGTTGGCTGGTCCGGCGCCGTGGTCTCGGGTTGCGGCGGGATTTCAACGCGCGGATGCGGTGGTCTCGTCTTCGGGTGTTTCTGGTGCGGGCGCTCGGGCAGGACGTTGTGCGCAGGCGCCGCGACATCGTCCACTTCGTCGGGCGTGGGGGGGAACGGGGCGAGGACAGGGGCCGTGACCTGTGCGTCACGCTTCCGGGTCTTCCGTTTGCGGCGGCCACCGCTGGCCCGCTTCGGCTTTTGCGTTTCGGCAGGTTGCGCGGGGGTGGCCGGCTCGGCGGCCAACTGGTCCACCCCGGTGAAGGAATCTTCGGCCTGCGGGGCAGGGTCCGGCGTCGGGGGTGTCGGCTCGGGTTGCGGAGGGGCCTCCTGGGCGGGCGGCGTTTCCGACAGCAGGGAACGCTGCGGCACCGGGCTGGCGTCGGGCACGACGCGTTCATGCGGCCCGAGGATCTGCATCGCCGCCGTTGTCTTGCCGAAGAACGGCTCGCCGGAGAAGGCGCCGCGCGCGGGGCGGGCGACGAAGCTGACCGGGTTGAACTGGTATTCGACGGCGAAGCCCTCGGCCTCGTCCAGCGTCTCGCGGGCCAGCACGGCGACCCGCGCCTTGTTGCCCTGCGCACGCCAGTCGAAAACCAGCTCGCCCACCGGGTAGGGGGTCAGCCCCTCCAGCGCGTTGCGAATCGAAGTCTCGCGGGCGATGTCGTCGGCGCCCTCGACCTCGACGGTGGTGTAGAGGATCTGCGAATCCGGGATCACCAGCTTGCAGGTGAAACCGTCGCTCTCAAGCATGGCCGCGGTGTGGCGCATGTCGTTGAGGCGGTCGGCGAGCTGTGGGTCGTCCAGCGGCACGCTGCCCACGAGCCTCCAGCCCCCCTTCGCACGGTGCAGCAGATTGATGCCTTCATGGCTGAGATCGAGCGCGAAATTCGGTTTCATATCAAGAAGTGATGCCTATGTGCCCTGCGCCACCAGCGCGCCTTCCGAAGCCTATCGCAGGTCTGCGCGCATGAAAAGAAAAAGCGGGCATTGCCGGGCGTCTTGGGCGGGTTCTCACCGATTTTCTGCAAGAACACGCGCAACACGCGGATTTCTCGGGCGAATCCCGGTTTGCGACTCATCGGTTGGCGGGGCGGGTTGAGAGAGAGTAAACAGCCGGGACGTGCCTGATTTGACGGTCCGAACAGCCTCAGGTATACCTCCTGCCAAGCTGGAACGCTTGAATAAACGGCCCCGGGGTGCTCTCCCGGGGCCGTTTTGCGTGCTCGTTCGGGACAACGAAAAGAGGCAAACCACAATAATGACAACAAGAACCGGTTTCGAAGAGAGGGACACCGAGAACGAGGATATGGTCGGCGCCGCAGAGCGAAACCTCGCGCGCGTCGTGACCGAACTGGAACACCTCATCGACGACATGGCGACGACTCGCGAGGGCGTGTCGCAGCGGGCAAGGAGCACCGCGGTTGACCTGCGCAAGGCGATTCAGAGCGTTTTTGACGAAAGGCAGCGTCTTGAAAAAATTGACGGAAAAGCAAAACATGGTGAAAGCGGCGCGCTCGACCTCGACGCGGCCCGCGCCGAGATCCGCAGCCGAATTGCTCGCCTGCGAGAGCGATGAGACGCTGGAGGACTTCCTCGCCAGTCTCAGCGAAAACGCGCTGCTGGCGATGCCTTGGCTGTTCGAGTTCTGGGCGATGCCGCACCAGTTGCCGCCAGAGGGTGACTGGCGCAGTTGGGTGATCCTCGGCGGGCGCGGCGCGGGCAAGACCCGTGCCGGGGCCGAATGGGTGCGGATGCAGGTGGAAGGGAGCGGCCCGGAGGATCCGGGCCGTGCCCGCCGTGTGGCGCTGGTGGGCGAGACGCTCGACCAGGTGCGCGAGGTGATGGTGTTTGGCGACAGCGGCATCCTCGCCTGCGCGCCGCCCGACAGGCGTCCGGTCTGGGAATCGGGGCGGCGGCGGCTGGTCTGGCCGAACGGGGCCACCGCGCAGGCGTTCTCGGCGCATGAGCCGGAATCGCTGCGGGGGCCGCAGTTCGATGCTGCGTGGGTTGACGAGTTGGCAAAGTGGAAGAAGGCGCAGGACGCCTGGGACATGCTGCAATTCGGCCTGCGGCTGGGCGACCACCCGCAGCAGGTCATCACCACGACGCCGCGCAACGTGCCGATTCTGAAGGCGATTCTCGCCAACCCGACCACGGTCAGCACCCATGCGCCGACCGAGGCGAACCGGGCCAATCTGGCGAAGTCGTTCCTCGACGAGGTGAAGGCGCGCTACCAGGGGACACGGCTGGGGCGGCAGGAGCTTGAGGGTGTGCTGGTCGAAGACACCGAGGGGGCGTTGTGGACATCGCCCATGCTGGAGGCGGCGCGTTGCGACGTGCCCCCGGCGTTCTCGCGCATCGTCGTGGCGGTGGACCCGCCGGTCACGGGGCATGCCGGGTCGGACGAATGCGGGATTGTCGTCGCGGGGGTGGTGGCCGAGGGGCCGCCTGCACGGTGGAAGGCTTACGTGATCGAGGACGCCAGTGTCGCGGCGGCGCGGCCCACCGACTGGGCACGGGCCGCGATCGAGGCGCGCGAGCGGCACGGGGCGGAGCGCGTGGTGGCGGAGGTCAACCAGGGCGGCGACCTCGTGGAGGAGGTCATGCGCCAGATCGACCCGCTGGTCCCGTTCCGCGCGGTGCGTGCGGCGCGCGGCAAGGCGGCGCGGGCGGAACCTGTCGCGGCGCTCTACGAGCAGGGGCGGGTGTTTCACCTGCGCGGACTGGGCGAGCTGGAAGACCAGATGTGCCGCATGACGGCGCATGGCTACGAGGGCAAGGGCAGCCCCGACCGCGTCGATGCGCTGGTCTGGGCGGTGCATGACCTGATGATTGCCCCGGCCCGCCATGCAAGGCGTCCGCAGGTGCGAACGCTCGGTTAAACGGTTCTTTAACCCTCTGGGGCAAATTCCCCTCATCGCGAAACGGCCGGTCACCCCCCGGCCCTCGCAGACCAGGACAATTCAGAGAAGCGGTGACGGCTGGCCCGTCAACGGGAGAGATGTGCCCAGCCGCGACACGAGGAGCGAAACAGACGATGGCGGTGTTCGATTTTCTCAAGCGTGGCGACGGCGAGACCGTTCCCGAGGCGAAGGCGTCGGCGGCGGGGCCGGTGATCGCGTATCACGGTTCGGGCCGCGTGGCCTGGAGCCCGCGCGATGGCGCAAGCCTGATCCGCGCCGGTTTTGCCGGCAACCCGGTGGGCTTTCGCGCGGTCAAGCTGATCGCGGAAGCGGCCGCGGCGCTGCCGCTGGTGTTGCAGGACAACCGCCAGCGTTACGAGACCCACCCGGTGCTGGACCTCATCTCGCGCCCCAATCTCGCGCAGAGCCGGGCCGAATTGTTCGAGGCGCTCTACGGCCAGATCCTGCTGTCGGGCAACGGCTATGTCGAGGCGGTGCCCGGCGAGGATGGCAAGCCGATCGAGCTGCACGTTCTGCGCTCCGACCGGATGAGCCTCGTGCCCGGCGCCGATGGCTGGCCTGTCGCCTATGAATACAAGGTCGGCACCCGCAAACACCGGTTCAATGTCGCCGAGGGGCAATCGCCCGTCTGCCACATCCGCAGCTTCCACCCGCAGGACGACCATTACGGCCTCTCGCCGCTCCATTCGGCGGCGGCGGCGGTGGACGTGCACAACGCGGCCTCGGCTTGGTCAAAGGCCCTGCTCGACAATGCCGCCCGGCCTTCCGGCGCGATCGTCTACAAGGGCGTCGACGGCGAGGGCACCCTCAGCCCCGACCAATACGACCGGCTGCTCTCCGAGATGGAGGCCTACCATGTGGGCGCGCGCAACGCCGGGCGTCCGATGCTGCTCGAAGGCGGGCTGGACTGGAAACCGATGGGCTTCAGCCCCTCCGACATGGAGTTCCAGCAAACCAAGGAAGCGGCGGCGCGCGAGATCGCCACGGCCTTCGGCGTGCCGCCGATGATCCTCGGCATTCCGGGCGACGCGACCTACGCCAATTATCAGGAAGCCAACCGCGCCTTCTACCGCTTCACCGTCTTGCCGCTGGTGTCGAAGGTGACGGCGGCGATGGGGCAATGGCTGGCCGGGTTCAACGGCGAGGTTCTGGAGCTGAAACCCGACCTCGATCAAGTCCCCGCGCTGTCGGGCGAACGCGACCAGCAATGGAGCCGCATCGCCAGGGCCGATTTCCTCACCGACGACGAGAAGCGCGCCCTGCTCGGCCTGCCGAAACGCGCCGATGCAGACTGAGCCTGTCGCGCGCAGAGCGCATGTGGCCCCATTTCAGGAGCGAAAATGACCAATATTTATCAAGACCTTGGCCTTGAACACAAGTTCGTCGGACTGGGCGACACCACCGCCGTCGAAGGCGGGCTGAAGATCGAGGGATATGCCTCATATTTCGGCGAGGTCGACCGGGGCGGCGACATCGTCCAGCCCGGTGCCTACGCGCACAGCCTTGCCGGGCTGGAGGCCCGGGGCGGACAGGTCAAGATGCTGTGGCAACACGATCCGGCCCAGCCGATCGGCGTCTGGGACGTGGTGCGCGAAGACGAGCGCGGTCTCTACGTCAAGGGCCGGGTGCTCGACGACGTGGCCCGCGGCCGCGAGGCCGCCGCGCTGATCGGGGCGGGCGCCATCGACGGGCTGTCCATCGGCTACCGCACGGTGAAATCCACGCGAAACGACAAGGGCCAGAGGCTCTTGAACGAGCTGGAGCTTTGGGAGGTCTCGCTTGTGACCTTCCCGATGCTGCCGAGTGCGCGGGTCGGCGCGAAGGGCGACAGCCCCGAAGAGCCGTTCCTGCGCGACCTGGCCCGCGCCTTCGAAGACGCGCGCCGCATGCTGGCACCGGGAGACTGAGCCAGTGATCTGACCTCTCAGGAAGGACCATTCATGAGCAAGACCAACGAACACGCTCAGGGCCTCGCCGGCTCCGGCGCCGGGCTTTCGCCGGTTGCCGAGGTGAAGACCGCGCTGGCTGGTTTCATAAGCGATTTCAAGAGCTTTCACGACGACATCACGCAACGAGTTCAACAACAGGAAGAACGACTGACCATGCTGGATCGCAAATCCCAAATGCGCCTCGCCGCGCGCCCCGCACTCGAAACCCGGGCCGAGGCCGAAGCCCCGCACCAGAAGGCCTTCGAGGCTTACGTGCGCACCGGCGATGACGACGCCCTGCGCGGCCTCGAGCTTGAGGGCAAGGCGCTCAACACCGCCGTTGCCGGCGACGGTGGCTACCTTGTCGATCCGGTGACGGCCGAGTCCATCGCCTCCGTGCTGGCCTCGACCGCCTCTCTGCGCGCCATCGCCAATGTCGTCCACGTCGAGGCGACCTCCTACGACGTGTTGGTCGACCATGGCGATGTCGGCTCCGGCTGGGCCACCGAGACCAGCACCGTCAACGAGACCGCCGCCCCCTCGATCGAGCGGATCACCATCCCGCTGCGCGCCTGCTCGACGACTCGGCCTTCGACATCGAGGCCTGGCTCGCGGGCCGCATCGCCGACAAGTTCGCCCGCGCTGAAGCCGGGGCCTTCATCAACGGCGACGGCGTCGACAAGCCCACCGGCTTCCTGACCCATCCGCACGTCGCCAACGACGCCTGGACCTGGGGCAAGCTCGGCTACGTCGCCTCCGGCACCTCCGGTTCCTTCGACGCCGACGACATTGTCGATCTCGTCTATGCGCTCGACGCCGAATACCGTGCCGGCGCCGCCTTCGTGATGAACTCGAAGACCGCGGGCAACGTGCGCAAGATGAAGGACGCCGATGGTCGTTTCCTGTGGTCGGACGGCTTCGCCGCCGGTGAACCGGCCTGCCTGATGGGCTACCCGGTCCTGATCGCTGAAGACATGCCCGATGTCGGCGCCGGCACCACCCCGATCGCCTTCGGTAACTTCGCCGCCGGTTACACCGTCGCCGAACGCCCCGACACGCGGATCCTGCGCGACCCGTTTTCGGCCAAGCCGCACGTGCTGTTCTACGCCACGAAGCGGGTCGGCGGCGACGTGAGCGACTTCGCGGCGATCAAGCTGATGAAGCTCTCCGCTTCCTGATCCTGAGTATCTGCCCGCTCTGCGGGCAGGTCGGGCGCGCGCCGGTTCCTACCCGCGTTTTCCAGCTGCTCCCCCTCCGTCCGAGTGACGCGGCGGCGCGCGCCCTGATTGCGACGAGGGGGGCCGAATTTCGGAGACGTTCCATGATGCTAATCGAGCAGACCATAGTGCCGGGCACGGCCCTGCCGGTCGCGGAATTCAAGGACTACCTGCGACTGGGCACCGGGTTTGCCGATGACGGGGTGCAGGACGAGGTGTTGGAGGCCTGCCTTCGTGCGGCCCTGGCCTCGGTCGAGGCGCAGACGGGCAAGGCCCTGCTGGCGCGCAGCTTCAGGTGGTCGGTCACGGCCTGGCGCGACCTTTCGGCACAAGTGTTGCCGATTGCGCCGGTCAGCGCGATCACCGCGCTGGAGGTGCATGACAGGCTTGGCGGGGTCGAGGTTGTCGACAGCGGCAGGTTCGTGCTTGAGCAGGACACGCACCGCCCCCGGCTGGTGGCGACGGGCTTCACCCTGCCGGTGATCCCGGTGGGCGGCACGGCGGAAATCGCCTTCGACGCCGGTTTCGGCACCACCTGGGCCGACCTGCCGGGCGACCTGCGGCAAGCGGTATTCCTGCTGGCGGCGCATTTCTACGAAAACCGCAGCGCGGTCAGCGTGTCGGGGGGCGACATGCCCACGGTGGTTGTCCGGCTGATCGCGCGCTGGAAGGCGCTGCGCCTGTTCGGGGGAGGTCGCCCGTGAGCTATCCTGTCCTGAACCGCAAGGTCGCCCTGCAAACCCCCGTGACCGCGTCCGACGGCGCCGGCGGCTTCACCACCGACTGGCAGACGCAAGGCACGCTCTGGGGCGAGATGAAGCCCGGCACCGGCCGTGAAAAGGCGGTGCAACACATGACGGTCACCTCGGTGCCCTGCAAGATCACCGTGCGCGCCGCCCCCGAGGGGTCGCCCTCGCGGCCGCGACCGGAACAGAGGTTCGTCATGGGCGGGCGGGTGTTCGACATCCTCGCCGTGACCGATTCCGACATCGGCGGGCACTACCTGACCTGTTTCTGTCAAGAGGAGATGAGCCAATGAGCTATGGGGTCTCGCTCGCGCTGCAAGAGGCGGTTTACCAACGCCTCGTGGCCGATACGGCGCTGGATGCGCTGGTCAATGGCGCGATCTTCGACGCGGTGCCGCCCGGCATCGTCAATGGAACCTACGTGAGCCTTGGCCCGGAGGAGGTCCGCGAGGCCTCCGACAAGACCGGCCACGGCGCACTGCACGAAATCACCATCAGCGTCGTGACCGACGCGGCGGGCTTCCAGCAAGCCAAACAGGCTGCGGCGGCGGTCTCCGACGCGCTGGTTGACGCACAGCTGACGCTCGCGCGCGGACAGCTCGTCTCGCTGATGTTTCACCGCGCCCGCGCCCGCAGGGTGCAGGACGCCGATGTCCGGCGCATCGACCTGCGCTTCCGCGCGCGGGTGCAGGACGACTGAATTTCTGGAACTTAATGGAGAATCACAATGGTTGCTCAAAATGGCAAGGATCTGCTGATCAAGCTCGACATGGACAACGCAGGCAGCTTTGAAACCATCGCCGGTCTGCGTGCCACCCGCATCAGCTTCAATACCGAGAGCGTGGACGTCACCAGCCTCGAAAGCCAGGGCGGCTGGCGCGAACTGCTCGGCGGCGCGGGCGTGAAATCGGCGTCGATCTCCGGCTCCGGCGTGTTCAAGGACGAAAGCACCGACGAACGCGCCCGGCAGGTGTTCTTCGACAACGAGGTGCCCGACTTCCAGCTCGTCGTGCCCGATTTCGGCATCATCGAGGGGCCGTTCATGATCACCTCGATCGAATACGCCGGGAATTACAACGGCGAGGCGAGCTATGAAATCTCGCTGGCCTCGGCGGGTGAACTCAGCTTCACGGCGCTCTGACATGGCAAACCCATGGGCAGGCGAAGTGGTCCTCTGCATCGACGGCGAGCGCCACACGCTGAAACTGACGCTGGGCGCGCTGGCGGAGCTGGAGGACGGCCTCGGCGCCGACAGCCTGCTCGACCTCGTCGGCCGGTTCGAGCGCGGGGGCTTTTCGTCGCGCGACGTGCTGGCGCTGCTGGTGGCGGGCTTGCGCGGTGGCGGCTGGCAGGGCACGGCGCGTGACCTGGTTTCAGCCGACATCGCGGGTGGTCCCGTCGAGGCGGCGAAAGTGGCCGGACAATTGCTGGTGCGCGCCTTCGGGCCGCCCGGCGGGGAGGCGGGGACGTGAAGTTCGACTGGGCAGGGCTGATGCGGCTCGGCTTGCACGGGCTGGGGCTGAAACCGGCGGAATTCTGGGGGCTGACCCCGATGGAACTGCTGGTGATGCTCGGGCGCGAGGCCTCCTCGGCTCCTCTGGGGCGCGCGCGCCTTGAGGAACTGGCCCGCGCCTTCCCCGACTGAACACCGAATAACGGAGTGAAATCATGTCAGATTTCAACGACTTCGAGGGCTTCGACGAGATTACCGCGAGCCTCGAAAGCAGTCTTCAGGGGGCCACCACGCTGGCCTCCCTGTTCAACGCCGAACTGGCGAAACTCGGCGCGACCTTCGACGACATCGGCACCGATGTGAGCGCGCTTTCGGGCGGGTTTTCACGCGGGCTGAAGTCGGCGCTCGACGGGCTGGCGCTTGGCTCGGGCACGCTCAGCGATGCCTTCACCAGCCTGCGCGATTCCATGGTCAAGACGGTCTACAACGCTTCCGTCGCGCCGGTGACGGAACATTTCGGCGGGCTGCTGTCGGAGCTTGTCGGCGGGGCGATGAATTCGCTTCTGCCGTTTGCCAACGGCGCGGCCTTCTCGCAAGGCCGGGTGATGCCCTTCGCCAATGGCGGGGTCGTCAGCGGGCCGGTCAGCTTCCCGATGCGCGGCGGCACCGGGCTGATGGGCGAGGCGGGGCCGGAAGCCATCATGCCGCTCGCCCGCGATGCCTCCGGCAAGCTCGGGGTGCGGGCGCGCGGCGGCGGCGCGGTCAACGTCACGATGAACATCCAGACGCAGGACGTGGAGAGTTTCCGCCGCTCGAAAGGGCAGATCGCCGCCCAGGTCTCGCGCGCCATCTCGCGCGGCAACCGCTTCAGCTAGGGAGAAGCGCCATGAGTTTTCACGAGATACGCTTTCCGCCGTCGCTCAGCTTCGGCTCGACGGGCGGGCCGGAGCGGCGCACCGAGGTGGTGACGCTGGCCAACGGCTTCGAGGAACGCAACAGCCCCTGGGCCCATGCCCGCCGCCGCTACGACGCGGGCGTCTCGATGCGCTCGCTCGACGACGTGGCCACCCTGATCGACTTCTTCGAGGCGCGGCAGGGGCAGCTTTACGGCTTCCGCTGGAAGGATTGGTCGGATTACAAGTCCTGCCGTCCCTCGCGCGAGCCGGAACTCGACGATCAGGTGATCGGCACGGGCGACGGTGTGCGCACGGTGTTCCAGCTCGTCAAGACCTACCGCTCCGGCGGCGCTTCTTACGAGCGTCCCATCACCAAGCCGGTCGCGGGCACGGTGAAGATCGGGCTGCACGGCGACCCGCAGGTCGAGACCGTGCATTTCGACGTCGACACCGCCACCGGCATCGTGACCTTCCACGACGCGCCCGGCGATGGGGCGGTGATCACCGCCGGGTTCGAATTCGACGTGCCGGTGCGCTTCGACACCGACATCATCCAGACCTCCGTCGCCTCCTTCCAGGCGGGCGACGTGCCGAACGTGCCGGTGGTGGAGGTGCGGGTCTGATGGCTGTTTCACAGGACTTCGCCGCGCATCTCGCCTCCGGCATCACCACGCTGGCGCGCTGCTGGCGGCTGACCCGGCGCGACGGGGTGCAATACGGTTTCACCGACCACGATTGCGACCTCGCCTTCGACGGCACGACCTTCGAGGCGGGGAGCGGTCTGACCGCCCACGCGCTGCAACAGACCACCGGCCTTGCCATCGACAATTCCGAGGCCATCGGCGCGCTCACCGCGACGGCCGTCTCGGAGGCCGATATCGAGGCGGGGCGTTTCGACGGCGCCGAGGTGGAGGCGTGGCTGGTCAACTGGGCCGCGCCCGAGCAGCGTGTGCGCCAGTTTCGCGGCAAGCTGGGCGAGCTGACGCGCGGGGCAGGGGCCTTTCGCGCCGAGCTTCTGGGCCTGTCGGAAGCGTTGAACCAGCCGCAGGGGCGCGTCTACCAGACCCCTTGCGCGGCGGTGTTCGGCGACGGTGCCTGCAAGCTCGACGCCAACAGCGCCGCCTACAGCGGCACCGGCGTGGTCGCCGCCGTCGAAGACCGGCGCCAGTTCCGCCTCAGCGGGCTGGAAACCCATGCCGACGGCTGGTTCCGGCGTGGCCGGATGGAGGTGTTGTCCGGCGCGGCCAGGGGGCTTTCGGCGGTGGTCAAGAGCGACACGCTGGAGGACGGGCTCCACAACATCGAACTGTGGGAGGCCATCCCCGCCGGGATTGTCGCGGGCGACGAGGTGCGGCTGCAAGCCGGCTGCGACAAGACCCTCGCCTGTTGCCGCGACAAGTTCTGCAACGTGGTGAACTACCGCGGCTTCCCCTCCATCCCGGGCGAAGACAAGCTGCTGACCTTCCCGGTCTCTTCCGGCAGCGGGGGGGGGCGAAAATGACCGGCGACGCGGACATCGTTGCGCTGGCGCGCGACTGGATCGGCACGCCCTATATCCACCAGGCGTCGTGCAAGGGGGCGGGCTGCGATTGCCTCGGCCTCGTGCGCGGCATCTGGCGGACGCTCTACGGGGCCGAGCCGCTCGACCTCCCCGCCTATTCCGCCGACTGGGGCGAGGCGCGCGCCGAGGAGCCTTTGCTCACCGGCGCCGAGGCCCTGCTCGCATCGGTTGCTACGGGCGCCGAGGCGCCGGGCGATCTGATCGTCTTTCGCATGCGCGCGGGCGCCGTTGCCAAACACCTCGGCATTCTCGCGCGCACCGGCCCACAGGCCAGCTTCGTCCATTCCTATTCCGGCCACGGGGTCGTGGAATCGGCTCTGACATCCCCGTGGCGCCGCCGCGTGGCGGCATATTTCCGTTTTCCGAAAAGGGGTTAAATCATGGCGACCATCGTTTTGTCGGCCGTTGGCGCGGCCATGGGGGCTTCGCTTGGCGGAGGCATTCTCGGCCTTTCCTCGGTCGCGCTGGGGCGCGCCGCAGGGGCCATTGCCGGTTCCTTCATCGACCAGCGCCTCACCGGCGGTTCCGATGCCGTCGAGAGCGGCGCGATCGACCGCGTGCGCATCGCCAGCGCCTCGGAAGGGGCGCCGATGGCGCGGCTTTACGGGCGTGCCCGCATCGCCGGACAGGTGATCTGGGCGTCGGAGGTGACGCAAGTGCCCGCCGGACGCACCGGCTCGGGCAAGGGAACGTTCTTCGGCTCGCACGCCGGGGCGGCGGAGCGGGGCGACTTCCGCTATCTCGTCAGCCTCGCCTACGGGCTGTGCGAGGGCGAGATCACCCATATCGGGCGGATCTGGGCCGATGGGCAGGAGGTCGCGCCCGACACGCTGTCGCTGCGCGTCTACACCGGCGCCGAAGACCAGATGCCCGACCCGAAGATCGAGGCCGTCGAGGGGGCGGGCAACGCCCCGGCCTACCGGGGCACGGCCTATGTGGTGATCGAAGATCTCGACCTTGCCGCCTATGGAAACCGCATTCCGTCGCTGAACTTCGAGGTGTTCCGCCCCGAACAGCCCGACGAATCCCCCGCCATCGCGCGCGGCACGAAGGCGGTGGCGATCATCCCCGGCACGGGCGAATACGGGCTGGCGACAACGGTTGTCCATACCGGCGAAGTGTTGGGCGAAGCCGTCCCGGCGAACGAGAACACCCCGCTGGGGAA